>Ga0181520_10001909_pt1 | contig 40780 bp, 39 predicted proteins | sample PEATcosm2014_Bin_29_FD_132451 | JGI IMG/M metagenome (GOLD analysis project Ga0181520, IMG submission 132451) | Peatland microbial communities from MTU Mesocosm Facility, Houghton, MI, USA - PEATcosm2014_Bin02_30_metaG | ecosystem: Environmental > Terrestrial > Soil > Wetlands > Peat | place... | reverse complement strand
GTCCGACCAATAGAACTCACACATCTTTCGACCAGTCGTGTCCACTTGCAAAATGTGGACACGACCTCTCTCATTCACAGACTCTTTCAGGCCGTCAACACGGTATTGGGGCGACGCTTACGGTCATGGTGGCGCGGCGACTGGCGGTGAGGTTGTACTGGATGCTCCGCAAGGAATGGACGTACGCGGAGCTGGCACGTCATGCGGGTGAGCTCGGGTCATCTTGTGGTGCGCAGTAAGGCACCGAGCGCTTGGATGGGCAACCCGCCTCCCTCGAAGAGCGAGGGAGTTTGAACAGGTGAATCATGGTCCGAAGTCCGGACCGAATAGATGGCTGGTGCGGCCATAAGCCGACACTGTGAGATTCGGAAATATGACGGGTCTTCTGAAGTCTTCGCAAAGAACAAACCTTTCCGGGAAGGCCGACGTAGGCGCAAAAGCGTCTCGGGAAGTGCCTGTCTAGACAACCCGGACGTTGTTATAGACAAGACGACACCTAATGCATCCCCTAACGTCGAGCCTAAGTCAGCTTCAGCGCAAGGAGCTGCGCTATTCATCGAGGGAGTGCCACCGGGCTCAGATGTTTGGCTCGACAATCAGGCGTACACGGCGACAGCCCAAAGTGGCAAGGTCGACTTACGGAATATTCCGCATGGAGAGCATCATCTCCGCTTGTTGCTCCATAGTTTTCAGTACTATGACCGATTCATTGACTTGAAACCTGGGCAGATTATCAAAATTGAGACCCATATGTCGGCGAATGTCCCAACACCCCCGCCTGAGGTTGGCGTCAATTGCGCAGAAAAACATCCGAGAGCTGGTCTTCGTAAACCAATTTGAAACGTGAGTCGAACTTCAGAAGCTTGGCAAGCGAGGCGTCCTTGGAGAGCAATACAATACCGGACTCATCCAGTTGCGGGTCCCCATCCGTGCGGTCGCCGCCATTGAAATGAAGATAGTCCGCCACGAACTTATCCCCATAGAGATCGTTGCGTCCATCGATGGCAACCGGGTACTCGGCAAGATACCAGGAAAGGAATCCTCCCCAGTTGAAGTCGTTGTACAACGGCCCTGGGGGCTTGACGGTCCGCAAAAAATTAGCGGCATCCACCGGGTATTCCTGACTGATGCTGTAATCAATTCCACGTGTATTGAAGCCCATATTGGTGCCCAGCAAGAAGGCTAGTACTGCCACCGAACCGGTAACAGAAAGTAGTTCGAGGGGAGTGAACGCCGGATCTCGGTCGGTCGCTTCCGGAGAGACATCGGCGAGGAACAAAATTGCTGGAATTACCGCGAACCAGGCATCTCGCACCGTACGAAAAGCGCATAGCATACCCACGATCATCAGGGAAAGCTGAAACGGATCGATCTTCTTCCGCCAGCCTGCCACGTAGAACGCCGCCATGAGAACAAACAGGAATATGAAGTAAGTGAAGCTGTTAAAGTTCGGCGACAACAGTTCCTGAATGACGTAGTACGTCTGTGTTGCATGGGAGTACTCAATCACTACAGTGAACAACCGATACGAATAAGGCCCTATGCACGAGGCCGCGAGACTAGTGACAAAGATTGCCGTTAATCGGAACAGCGAGAGCGGAGAAATCCGCAAGGCGCTTACATCGACCGACAACCGGGAAGCGAGCCGGACAGCGGCTGTAACCGTTATGTAAAGCCCAAGGGTTGCGAGGCCGTAAATGAATTGGATATGGAGATTCGCCCACAATATGAAGAGCAGTGGGAACCAATAAAGCCCTTGTATCCGGCCGCTGCGTTGAGCCTTCAAGAGCATGTACAACATCACGTTGAACAAAATCATGCTGAAGAAGACGGGGCGGGGATAGACAGCATAGGCGAAAGCCAACGCTCCCAGCAGTGTCAACAGCCACGAACGCCAGAAGCGGCGGGAGAGTGCGAAGCAGGTGCCAAACAGCGTAATCGAGACAAGCAACGAAAGCAGGATACCGAAGTAGGCGAAGCCTACCAATCCTAGCCAGGCGTAGACGCGAGAGAGAATCACCTCGAACCCCCAGCTATACGCCACCCACGGTCGAGCGGCTGCGGTGCGTGACAGAATGCCCACGAACGGCACCGCCCGATGTTGTACAATCCAGTCCCCAACCTTCAAATGCCACCAGATATCCGAGTCAAGGAGGTAACCTTTGGTGGCTAGGATGATGCCCGAAAGCAGGGAGAATAAGGCCACGAGTGCAGCCAACCTGACGATTTGCCGGTGCGACACTTGCGCTAGTTCTTTACGTACGCTCATAACTGAATCGATTCCACGCCCCGCACGGTGTTGCGAGGGGTAGAGATATTCATCGTCGCACCAGGACGATTGCGATGTCATCCCGGTACACCTCGTGGAATTGTTCCTGCAATACCGGTATTTCGGTCAAGGCTTTTGCCATGGGAAGGTTGACCGGCAGTAGAATGGTCTGCTCACGAACGAAGCCGGGGAGCGTCTCCATCCTCTGCTTGCCCATGACCACGTTAAAGTACGCTTCACTCATCTCATCGCCGTATAGATTCAACCGTTCGTCCATCGAGACCGGGTACTCAGGAAGCTTCCACATCAAATATCCTCCCCACGCATACTCGTTAAAGATGGGGTCGGGGAGGTGATTGCTCCGTATGTAGTTGCAGGCCTGGGCCGGCAGCACCCGCTCGAGCCGATTCTCCAGTAATTGATTTGAGGGCAAGCGAATGAACGAGACCGCCAGCACAATCGCAACGCCCGCGACAACCTGGAGATATCGTTTGCCCACGCTAGCTGGTCCCGGAGCAGTAGATTGATTGCCATGACTTCCAATCGCCTCCCCCAGGATAGCGATCGAAGGTAGAATGATCGTCCAGCTTTCGCGTTGAATGCGAAATGCCAGCGCCGCCCAAAGGGTAAGCAGAACAATCTTGAAGAAATCATGCGAGCGCTGCCGTCCAAGTGCCATGTAGGCAAAAACAAGGAGCAAGATAAGCGCATAATGTTCAGGCTGCCGGAAGCTCATCGCCGCCATGAAATCGAATTTCTTGAAGAGCGCCGGGCTATAGGAAGACCGCAATGCGGCAGGAATGAGATTAAGAGAGTATGGCGTAATCAGTACCGCAACGACGCATGCTGCAATGACTGCGGAAAGATGAACAAGGGGAATTCGCGGCGAATCACCGTCCGTAGGTCCCGAGGTGAGAAACATTCTTTCCGAGATCTCTACCACAACGAACATGGAGAGCAGCAGCAACCCGAGAACGAATTGAGCATCGAGATTTGCCCAAAGCCAGAACAAAATCGGCAACCACAGCAATGGTCTTAATTCGTTACGGCGACGACTCTCAAGAAGTCCGTGAAGGGTCAACCCAAAGAAGCAGATTGAAATTAGGACTAAAGGCTGCGTCGAGCTCAGCAAGGCGAACTGGGTCAATGTCGCGAGAGCTATGGCCCGCCAGAAATTGCGGAACCCTCCGGCGATCAAAAAAGTAACGGCAGCCAGAGCCACCTTGAACATCATTAACAGCAGCGGAACGGCTCTCAACCCGAGCAATCCATAGGCAGCGCCGAAGAATGCGTCATACATCCAGCTGCAATCGATCCACGGCGAAGTTGATAGCTGTGAAAATAGTCCGGTGCGAGGTATCGCATGGTTATGTAGTATCCATGTACCGGTGCGCAGATGGCACCATAGATCGTCACTCGAAAACGCCGCTACGTGCAGGGCTTCACGGACTGCACCTGTTGTCAGTAGCACCAGAAGAGCCGCCAGGCGGATCGCGGGCGCTTGTGCAAGATACCGGAGAACGCCAATTCCCGTAGCGCGATCGTTCGGCAATTTACTGCTTCCGGTTGGAGTCGAGTCTATGATTTTTGCGGTTTCCATGTGGGTCAGTGTTTTACCGCCCGCCCCATACTGTTCCCTTGCGAACTCGTAATGGTGCCATCCTGGTTATGGTTGTAGTTGTGGCACTTGAGCGTGCATGTGCCCGTGGCTCGATTGTAGGTGATGGGAGTTTGGGTAGCATCATTCCGCGCAACCACTCCAACATCAAAATTAACCAACCGTTCGCCCGACAGCCCAACCGAGGAGTTGGGGATTCCGTGGGCGGTATGGCATACAGAGCACGAGAACCCAGCGTTAATGTGAACTGAGTGCTTGCTGAAACTGGCATTGGAAAGAATGTTTGAGAGGTCGTGGCACTTAGCGCAGAGCGAGTATGGTCCATTTGCCCCCGGGTCCACAATCGCCGGCAAGAGGTTTTGGATTGCGCTTCCCGGACCTGCCAACGGAGCAGCTCCAGGAGCAACCTGGCTGAATTCGTAGCGCCGCTCGAGGATGTGGGCATACTGGGATCCGTGAGGTCCATTAGGCCCCGTGCCCCCAAACTCACGATTGTCATCGCTGTTGTGGCAGTCTGTGCAGAGGAGGCGGGAACCCATTGCGCGACCCTGCGTGTGGCCGTCCAGGTTCCAGATGAACTTCAGCAAGCTCGGCTGAGGAAGCTGGCTTCTCCGGTCGTGAGTGACAGGATGACTGGAGATCGAAGTGCTGCTGAGCTGAGGAACAAGGTTTAAGGCGTCGCCTGTGGTAAGCACACGCGCTGGAAGATACCCATACAGCGCCAAAGTTTGCTTTCCCGTGCTCGCTCCGTGGCAACGGAAACAAATTTCAAACTGGTTGACCGCCGGGCTGACTACAGTTACGCCATCCACGGCGCTGATACCGTTCGCACCATTCTGTGCCGGACGGAGCGTGCTAGAAACAAACGATGATGTCACCTGAGAAGCGTGCGGATCGTGGCAATCGACACACGTGGCGTGCCGATTCTGATTCAGCATTGCATTTTCGTTCATCACGTGCAAATTGCTGCCGGCTGGAAAAGGATGGCCTTTCTTGGTGAATTCCTGGTAGATATTCGGAATCGCGGGCGAAACCGTCGATCCGCCATTGTGGCAGTTCAGGCAATTCTGAGTGCTCGCGTCGACATTCGGCAGAGCCTGCTTTGGAGGAGATAGGAGGGCGCCTCCTGCCAGCGCCTTGTGGGTTGCGTGGCAAGAAAGGCAGGCGTTCTTGCGGAGCGTGCCATGAGATCCCACGTTTGCCGCCTTCGCGGCCTGATTGCCTGACTGGGCGTGGACGCTATTCTTCCACGCAGTCAATCCGTTATAGGTGGGTGCGGTAGAGATCCCTCGTTGCGGGCGCGAGCCTTGGCCTCCAGACGAGGAGGATGCGCGTTTACTCGCCATCGTGCCGGACTGGCCTGGGTCCGAGACATGGCACGCCAGGCAAAGTGCGGAGCTAGTGTTGTCGATCACCAGAAATGTGTTGGACGAATCTAAACTTTGTACGTGAGGATTATGACAGGTCACACATTGCACATTGCCGCCAATCAGTCGGACGGCTGGATTCCCCGTAACGCCCGGACTCACAACTGAGGAGAGCAGATTCTGGCTTGTTGGCATTTGGAGGGGTAACTTGAAATTGAAGGGGTGAACAGTGGACAGATCCTGACCAAAAACGTCGATTGCCGACATCGACCCGCTCATTTGGAGGTTGCCCCAAGGTGTTGTCTGCCCTGGAGCCACTGTGCCGTCATGGCAACTCAGGCAAAGATTGCTGGAATGGCCCAAGACTGGCTGCTGCACCACGTTTGTGATCGAGCTCTGGGGGTAAAGGGTATAGTTCTGCGTCGTGGAAAGCTTCTGCGACCAGAGAGTTGTGGTTCCACGCACTCCGCTGTGGGGAGCATGACAAAAAAGACAGGGAGGCAAACCTCCGACGATCGGGGACTGCCCGCCGGGGCCCATATTGTGAGCTCCAAGAACGTCACCACTGATCTGCGCGCTGGCGAACGCTGCAGCGAGCCAGAGTAGGACCAGAGCTAAACGATTCCTCACTTCCTTACTCCCTCTGCCTTTGCAATGCCGGAGTACTGAAAGACCTGAACCCGTGCATTGTAGGAGTCCACAACATAAATGCGGTCATTCTTGTCAATAAACAAACCGGAGGGCAGTTGGAATTTGCCCAGTTCGGTCCCTTGCTCGCCAAAGTAGTAGAGCAATTGCCCTTGCCGGTCGAAGATTTGGACCACACTCCCAAGTCCGTCGACCACATAAAGGTGGTCCTCTGAATCGACGCCGACCCCCTTCGGCCGGAACAGGCCACCCACGCTGTCGCTGACATGGCCACCGATGATCCCTTGTTCCGTTCCATCTGGAGCGAAGAATTGCACCCGGAAGTTCATGGCATCCACTACAACCAGACCGCCCTTGACCACGTGAAGTTCCGTCGGGAAATAAAGTTCTCCTGGGCCCGTGCCATGTTTCCCGATAGTCGCCAAAACAGAACCTTCCATATCCAGCACAAAAATCTGGTCGCGCAAGGTGTCGGTAACGTAAATCCGCTTGGCGTCAGAATCGACCGCGATCCCGGTCGGACGTTTAAAGAAGCCTTCGCCACCCTTCAGGCTCCCGATCACTCGCCGGAAGTTGCCATGGGAGTCGAAGATAAAGATCTCCCCCGCTTCCGAATCGGTCAAATAGATGTTGTCGCTAGCGTCAACCGCAACGCATTGCGGCGCGCGCATAGGATTCTTCGTCTTATTACGACGTTCCAGAAACTTATATTTATGCTGAGCAAAGTCGAAGATGTGTACGCCTTCGGCGCCTGGATCAGTAACAATAATGCGGCCATGTGAATCCACCGCTACGCCATAGGGACGTATCATCCGGTGGTAAGTGGGCTCGCCCGCCACCACGTCCAGAAACTTGTTCCAAAAACCCAACTTCCCACGAGTTTCGCGCTCCGAACTGAAGCTCTGCACGAAGGTGAGTTTGCGATTTCCTTCTAGTAACAGATCGGGTGGCGTCGGCGTCTCAACGGACTTGTTCTTCCCTAGGGCGTGGAGTGCGCCTGCCATCAGCAGCGCGCAGGCCACCAGCACCGTCGCGCGGCGGACCATCGACCGCGCTAGAAGAACTTGAAGCATCGGGAGACTCCGAAGTAATAGATCAATGTCCTGCTGGGCTGGCCGACCGCGTTGTTCGCACCCTGATGTTCGTATAAGGCATTCGCCAGGAAGGTAAGCTTGCGTAAATTATACGTCAGGCTTCCGGTGTACGACTGCGATGAGACGTTTGAAAGCACACTCTCTGCGCCGGAGGTGCTGGTACTGGAGTTGCCGCTCAAAAAACTGCTCCAACCAACGCTGACACCCATGTGCGGCACCATTGAATTGCTATAGCCGGCGCCATAACCCCGCCCAGAGAAAGGCACTTCCGCATTCGAGACCAGGCCGGGCGTCGTTATCGCAACCACTCCCGTGCTGGTGACAATTCCGCTCCCACTGGACTGTGCATATGTCGCGGTGACGGTCTGCTTTAGCCATGAGAGGTTAGTTGTGGCGTTCTCTGAGCGCGAATCATATCCATCTACCGAAAACACAGTGCTCGTAAAAGCGGCGCTGGCACCAAATGAAAGTCCGTGGTACAGCTCATGCCGGAGCGAGGTGAAGCCGGACATGGATGAGGATGTATACAACCCCTGCAGTGTCTGGACATTCTGGTTGTAGCTGAAACTCGACATTGTGCGCCAAGCCCCGAAGTTCCGCAGGTAGTTAACCGTGGCAAACAGACCACCACCTCCGTTGCCTACCTGCGATGCGGCGTCATGCATACCAAACAGGATCGTCAGTCCCTTGAGGCGGCGTCCGAAGCCATAAGCCACGTTGGCACCGAATGAGGTGGCGCCCTCGCTTACGCCCCCCAAATAAACTTCTTCACGGTTGGCATAACCAGTCACAAAGATACTATACGGAAAGGCGTGAGAGCTGGAAATGCTCATATTCAGGATACCGGTACGGGGTGAAGTCGTCGAAACCTGAACCGTCTCTCCTGCGGCATTGAGCTCCTGCAGCACGTCTCCGTATACGTTATCGTTGTAGCTAACTGATCCGGAGAGCGGCACGCGCCAGATGCGCGACGAGATCGAGGTATCAAACTCGTCGGTAGCAGTGTTCCCGCTCTCGCCTACCGATTTAGAGTCTGATTGCGTGCGATAGGCCGACATGAGAATGCTTCCACCGCGGGGCAGCGCGCGCGCGCTTACCAGGTGAAACGTGTCCAGAGAGCCGGTGGAACTGACCTCGCTATTGGTATCGAGCAGGTTGGCGCTGGAGACGTCATTCACATGCTCATACCCTCCGCCCAACGAGAAACCGCCGACGCGATAGCCCGAACTGCCGACGCCAAAGACCTGCGCATGTACGTTGCTACTGACTCCAAGGCCGGGAATCGTAGTGTTGCTTTCGTCATTCGCATAAAAGACCGTCAGATTCTTGACGAGAGGAAGGCTGTTGATCATCCAACTGATGCCGAAGTCGCGGTTACTGCTGGTGGAGTTCAGGCCGGCGAGCCCAGGCAACCCGTAGGTTCCAGTTTGTCCCCAGTTCTGGCCATAGCTGATAGCCCCGGGATCTGCACTGCCTCCAAATATCTGGCTGCCGAAAGAAAAACCTTTGGAGGTTCCCAGACTTGTCGAACCCGCATTGCTCTGCGCACGATCGTATTCTGAAGTGGCATGGAAGGACAGAAACTTCGGGTTGTAGTAATAGCCGCTGATACCGGCGTCTCCGCCTATGCCCAGGTCGTGGGACGAGTCTTGGCCGCTGGCAATCGCGCCGTCATAGCCCGCGTTGAGCGTTCCGTTCGCACCTTGCAGGGTCAAGCCCTCAACGTTGATTTGAGCAATAGCGCTGCTCCCCCCCAGCAGAATTGAGAGGCCCAAAGCGCCCAGTGCAATTCGAGTTAAAGAGAAACTAGAGAGTCTCATTACAGCAGTGACCGCTTTTTACAGTTCTTCGACTTTTGCGGTTTCCTTGAGTTTTTTATCCAACTTGCCACGCAGGGTGTTGTAGCGCTCTTTCTGCATATCCGCTTGCAACTTCGCTCGAACCTGCTCAAACGACTTCTTGCCTTGTGGAATACGTGCCTCAAGACGGAAGATCGCGTAGTAAGGACCAAACTGGCAAACGCCGCTCACTTGTCCCGGCTTCATCCCGTCCAGAATCGGCAGCACCTGCGCGGGCAGCGCGCTGCGCAACGTCGCCTTGTGATTGCCCATATCGACCCGGAAGTCATCCTGGGAGTACTTCTCCGCCAGTAGGCCGAACTCCTCGTAATTATGCGTGGCCTTGGCTTTTTCCCATATTTCGTTGACCTGCTTGCGCGACTTCTCCTTGGCGTCGGCGGTAGCATTTTCGGCAGGCATGATGGAAATGGTCTGGAACTGAACCTGTTCCCCGTACGAAAAGTCTTTTGTATGTGTCCGGTAGAATTCCCTCGTCTCGGCCAGGCTCACGCGGGCGGGAACGTCCAGTTGCGAGTTGAGGAACGCCTCGATCAGCAGCGAGCGTCGCACTGACTTTCGGAGCTGCTCCATCGATCCGTTCATATCATTCTTGAGGTATTGCTGGAATTCGTCCTCACCTTGGAAGCGCCTTCGGAAAGCCGCAACGCCATTTCTTACCCGCTCCGGCGGGACGGTCATGTGGCGCCGCTGCGCCTCCTGATAAACCAACTCCTCGAACTCGATCATCTGGAGCGCGCCGGTGCGAATCTGTCCTTCCAAACCCTTCGGGAAACCATTATGAGTGCGGGCATAAGGAAATATCTGAAACATTTCGCGCAACAGATCGCGATCGGTGAGCAGGGCGCCGTTGACCCGCACCACCGGCTTGCCGGTCACTGCCATCATGCTCATGGCCAAACTCTGTGGCGCAACGGCTGGCACCGTTGTTGACTTCGCCAGCGTTGGGGCATGGGACGCCACCTGCGCTTGTGCGATCGTTGCTGCCGCGACCAACGCGACCATTATCCCGGTTCCGCATTTCATGACCACTCACCCTAGATTAAGTATTTGTCCAAAAAAAAGGGGAGAGGTTACTCTCTCTCCCCCATTCAACGCTACAGATTTAGTATGCAGTTCCTACGTTGGTCGCGCCGAAGTACTCGGACGAGAACGAGAAATGGCACTGTTGGCAGAAACGCATGGTCGAAGGCTCGTGCGTGGAATCATAAGGTGCGCCCGGGTTGTAACCACCGTTCACGAAGAAGATGGTGCGAACCTGAACGACGCCGGCCGGAACCGTCTCGTTACGCTGTCCGCCGCCATACACAGCCATATTGTGCTGGTTGTGGCAGGTGGTGCAGGTTACGAAGCTGTTGCCGAAACCGGTGCCCGCATTGGCCGTGGACATCAAGGCGCCAGGATAGTAGGTGGCGATGAAGTTGCCGAACGGGCTGGAAGCCGGAACAGCAGCGATGTTGAGGGAGTTACCAAGGATGGCGACCGACATGCCGTAGTTGGCATTCGTCAGAACCGAGCCCAGAGCAGCCGTCATGCTGGCAGTCTGACCCACCGGGTGCTGTCCGCCGTAGGCTCCGCCAGGATTGCTGCCGCCCGTGCCGAGGAAGGTCGGGATCGGGGCGCTACCGTAGAGCTGAACCGACGTGGCGTTCGAGCCGCCAACGTTACGGGCAGTGTTGATGCCCACGCCGACGCCGTTCAACAGGCCGAACTGCTGTTCGTAGGAAACGCCGGACATCATCGCGCCGGTCGAGACGTTGCCGTCATGGCAGCTCAAGCAGGTGACGACGCCGGTGTAGACCGGATCGGACCAGCTCGCAGTCGCATTGATCGTCAACACGCCGCTGTGATGGCTGTTGCCGCCGTTGAAGGTGATGCCCGATCCACTGTAGGTGGACAGGATCAAGCTGGTGTCGGTTCCCCACAGGCCACCCTGAACGTAGGCGTTGGTGCCGGTCTGGACGAGGCTGCCGCCTGCGCCCTTGGCTCCGTTGTGCGGTGCATGGCAACCCGCGCAACCACGGCCGCCGTTTTCGTGCGCGCCCATGACGTCGTAGTTCGGGATGTAGTTCAGAACACCGGTAACGTTGCCGCTAAAGGTCGCGGTGCTGGAGGAGCCGGTGGCGCTGTTCGTTGCACCCTGGGAACCAACGGTAACGGCCGTGCCGGGCGTGCTGCCGCCGCCAATGCCGGCCGAAGGTGCTGTTGTCTGATATTGCGCCATCGCCACGGTAGCCGTGAGGATAACCGATGCAGCTAAGAGAAGAAGCTTTTTCACGTAAAACCTCCTGATGAATAACAACATGCATTTTTACTTCTACTGCTTCCCGAGGCTATCGCCCCGGGTTCAACAACCTCTTGAGGTTGCTAAACTCGCTCCTGGCCACATGGGCCAGAGAATTCTATGGCTTCGGCACAGTCTGTCCTGCCGCCGACGGAATGATCGAAAACGCTCCGGTAGCACGATTTGACGGCGTATCTTTTTCCGCCTCAGCCGCGGCGTCCGTTGCTGCCGGACCAGCCGAAGCAACTGGGGCAGCCGCTACAGTCGGAGCCGCTGTTGCTGTCGTTGGAGCCGGAGTAGCCGTTGCTGCCGGAGCAGCGGCAGTCGGGGTGGCCGTGCTGGTCGCACTCGCGACCGCGGGGGCCTTGGTTCCGTCTCCCAACTTGCGCTTCTCGATCTCTGCTTTGGCTTCCGCATCCGTGTAATAACGGAACATCTGGATGCGGGAGTACACCTGCTCGACCGTGAAGATACGATTGTTCTTGGCGTCAAAGGCCACGCCGGTCATTGCCTGGAACTGGCCCGGACCAAGTCCATAGCCGCCAAATGCCATCAGTGGCTGTCCTTCGCCGGTGAGCACCGTCAGGCGGTTGAGCATGGCATCGGCCACCCATACATGTCCGTCGGTGTCGACCGCGATCCCCTTGGGCCGCGCAAAGTTGCCGACCGCGTCTCCGTTCTTGCCGAAGGTGCGAACGAAGTTGCCGTCAGCATCAAAGATTTCGACTCGGTCGTTCAGCGTGTCCGTGATGTAAACATTTCCGTCCTTGTCGACTGCGGCGTTGGTCGGCTTGGAGAATTCGCCGGGATCGGTAAGCGTGTGGTTCTTGCCCGTGGTCCCGAGTTTGCGCACTACTGCATGGGTATCGGCATCGAATACGATCACCTGGTCCAAGTCGGTGTCAACCACGTAGAGATAGCGGTTTTCCTGGTCCAGCGCAATGCCACAGGGATTATGCAATATACCCCCGCCAAAGTCCCCCACATGCTTGTGATTGGCGTCGAACTCCAGGATCTGACGGGTCCCGTTATCGGAGACATACAGGTGATCGTTGTCATCCATCGCCAAGCCAATGATCGATTTAAAGCGAGCACCACCTTCCCCGTTTTTGATCAGGTTGAGATCGTCATTTTCCGTATTGAAGATGAAGATCGCGCCCACCTTGGTATCGGCAACGTAGACCAACCCCTTGGAATCGATGGCGACCCCGTAAGGAGCAACCAGTTGGTAGATCGGCTTCTTTTCGCCCTTGGCGTTGTTCGTATCCACTCCCGCGAGACGATCCATCCAGCCCGCCTTCTCTTTCTTCCTCTCAGCCACGGAAAGGTCGGGAAGCGAAGCGGAGAAGAAATCCAGATACCGGATACGAGGAACGGCCGGAGCCGGCGGGAAAACAACCGTGGTGAGATCAGGAATCTCTTCTTTTTCAACGGGAGCCGCGGTCGTCTTCGTCTTCTTTTTCTTGTCCGCATGGAGCGAGACCGGAGCAAGCCAACTCAATGTCAGCAGCATCACTGCGACCACGCCGCTCTTCATGATTGACTTCATACCAACTCCTAACATCTAATTTCCTCCGACCTTTTTAATCTGGTTGCCGATGTTTCCCTGATGGCAGGTGTAACAGAAAGCCTGATTGTTCTCCTGGTCCTTGACTAGCAGGTCGGGCTTTGCCGACGAGTGCGGCTGATGACAGGTCAGGCAGTTGATTGCGGTGATAACTTTGGTGCTGTCTTTCAAATCATGCAGGTCCGAAACAGGGTGCCCGTCTACCGGGTGCCCAGCGCCGTACACCAAAGGAAGTACTGAGACACTCGCGAGGTAGTCTTCCGGCAGCTTCACCTTGCCGTCAAAAATCGCGATCAGGTGTTCGCTTTCCAGCTTCGCCGGTTTGGAGTCGGGACCGTGGCACTCCAGGCACAGCGCATTCGGGGTCTTGGCGCGCAGCAGATGCAGATTGTCGTTACCGTGCGGCTCGTGACAGGTGCCGCAACCGGTCTCAAACGCCGCCTGATGCACGTGTGCTTTCTTTCCCTGCTCAGCTTGATCGGTATGGCAGCCCAAACACACGGCCACCGCATTCGGTTTCGGGAATCCCGCAGAGCTTCCAGCGTGTGGGTTGTGGCAGTCGGTGCAATCGCCCGCCGCACCCGGATGCTGCACTTTCGCCTTCTCGATCTGTTCCGCCTTGTCAGCGTGACAGGTTACGCAAACTTCTTTTGCCGTTGCGGCGGTCAACACCACCTTGCCGTCCTTGGCCGGGGCATGACAGGAGTCACACTGCCCTCCAGCAAAGGGCGCGTGAGTGAACTTCGCCATCAATTTCTTGCCAGCCGATTGATGAGGATCGTGGCAGCTCAGGCAGTCTGACTTCTCAAACGGCTGGCCCTGGTGCGCCTTGGCGATTGTCGCGTCTTTCGGATCATGACAATCGATGCAAAGCGCAGGCGCATCCTTCGTCAGATGGAAATCAAACTCGCGCTTGCCACGCTCGCCAGTCTTATGCGTTACATGACAGGTATCGCAGCCCATGTCCAGCGCTGCGTGGCGGCTGCCGTCTTTCGGCACGTCGAGGCCGACCTTGTGGCAACCGAGGCAGAGGTTCGCATCCTTGCCTTCGCCATTGACAGGCTTAAGTAACTGATTTTTATTGTCGGTCTGGTGCGGATCGTGGCACTTGGTGCAGTCGCGCACCGCCGGGGGGTGAATCTTTCCCTTGATGTCAGCGGCTTTCTTATCGGCGTGGCAGGTGATGCAAAGGGCAACCGTGGTGGTGGTAGTGAGCTTCAGCCGGGTAACATCTTTCTTGACCCTGATCTCGTGACAGCTCGTACAGCCCATGGCAATAGCCGAATGAACTGACTTTCCTTTCGTTTTGTCTTCATGGCACTGCGCGCAGGTCGCGGGGTCCGCCTTCGGATCAAGGGGGACAGGATGTACCCCCGCCCAGGCCATTGCCGAAAACCCGCCCGCCAGCACCATTATCGAGATTGATTTCAGAGCCCTGTTCACAACTACCTCCGGTACGCTACATCAGTGTGCAATTGTGTCGCCGTTGTAAGGCCGCCACCGGTCCTGTTCTGGACGTTTTCGTAAATACAAGAAAGCAAAGCTCAACAAGGTCGCCTCCTACACATCGAATGCGGTCCGCCTTAGGTCATTGTGGAGGTTATCTGGAGGGAGCTGCGGCATCTAACCCAGGGCTTTCGCGGGCATTGGCCATTTCGCTCACTCGCACGATGCTGACGCGCACGCACCAAGTGGCCAAAAAAGTTGCCGCAGGGGATGGCTCGCACCGACAGGTTGGCGAGCAGGTTCGGCCTGATTGATCCAAGCCGGGCTCGAGGGGTCTTGCCCCACGGATTGCGTCAGTTGTCACGAGCACGTTCACGCGGAACGGCTGGCACATCTTTGGAAACGGCGAGCCTTCGGGGACAGGGATGCACATCCTCAAGCCTCGTCCTATTCTGCTGAACTACTATGCCTTTTGCTGACTCCTGCTGCACATTCAAGGAGAATCGCTTCTCCTCCAGTCGTGGAACCACGACATGCAACAGATCTCCCGTGGTAAGTTCGACCGCCTTCAGCGCACCGCCGCCGGATTTACTTCTGCTCGTCTTGATGGATATGGGCTTTGCTGCTCTTTGCCAACTCACCCGGGGGCATAGGCCTCTTATCCGGTTCTTGTTCATCGGCACGCGCTTTTGCTCCACGCTTCCTTCAGACCCCGCCTCGCGACGACGCCCCTTGCGCTTCGCTAATCCTTCACCTCCATCAGGTTGGATAGGGGAGCCTCACCCCCAAACTGTCGAACATGCACGGCACACAAAGACGGCGGCTCCGCCGCCTTGGAAAACGCTTCGAGTTTCCCACTTTCCCGCCGCCACGACGGCTGCGGGAGATTAACCAAAACCGGACATTCAGTTGCTACAAAAAGCGGACAGTCTAACTTGCTACGAACAGCACGATGAGTGTGTGTGTCAATATTCTCCAGCTTTGATCATCGGCCGACATCCTGATTTTCCGTGTCACATCCTCCAGTGATCAGTCACACAAACCTGAGTACCTGAATGTCATATCATCGGTAAACACTCGACCACTATTCCATTTCAGCACGGTTGAAGCCAGGCAAAGCGCGGACGTGGGAGGGAATTGTGTCGCCAATAGTTGAAGATAAATCTACGCCAGTCCGGGTTCCGGTAGCCGAACACGCCCAAAGACGCGTCTTCGATGGCGTCCGGAGTGCGCTCCGGAAGAATCCACGGCTGGAGTGGCTAATTCTATTGGCGCTCTGCGCCGTCATGCTGGGACAGTTACTCCTAAGCGTTCGGCAGCTTTCGCAAACAACCGACGAGGCAACCCACCTCTACTCTGGTTATCGGTACTTAAAGTGCGGTGACTTAACCGTCAGTCCCGAACATCCTCCGTTGGCCAGGATTGTTGCAGCAGCCCCACTGGTCTTGATGAACCCACAAGTGGATTGCGCCCCATTCCACGGCAATGACTTCGATCAGTGGAGGACGTCGGCGGTGTGGCTCTACTCAACCGACTGGCCCTCAGAACTATTTCGAGCTCGTTTGGCGGTCTCCGCCTTTTCCTTAATTCTCTGCATTCTTGTGTGGGGGACAGCACGTCGGATGTTCGGACTCGGTACCGCTTTCATGGCAACTCTTCTGCTTATCTTTGAGCCTAACGTGCTTGCGCATGGGGCGCTGGTTACCACCGACATGGCTGTAACGGCAATGCTGTTATTTGCCGTGTTCGGCTTTTATCTCTGGACTCGAAGACCCTGCATCCCACTTCTTGTGCTGGCGGGCATCGCTACTGGTCTCACCCTTCTCGCAAAAAATTCGGGCCTGCTTGTGATTCCGACACTGATCATTCTCGCAGTTATAGATGCTTTCCTTCCTCAAGATAGCGAACAGCAGTCCCCTTCTAAATTCATGATCCGTAATTTAGGGGCGGTTGGACTTGTTCTCTTAATCGCCTATGCCACCATTTGGATGGGATATGGAATGCGCTACTCTGCACATTCTGGAGCACTTTTGGCGCAGCAACCGCCTTCTTCTTTTTTGCCCTCCACTTCGGTATCTGGCCGGGCACTACTCGCACTAGACGAAAAACATCTCCTCCCTCAGGCATACCTTGAGGGACTCGACTTTTTGCTAGACGACGTATATTCCCCTGAACCTAAGCCGGTATTCCTGCTCGGAAAGTTCTACCCTCGCGCCCAGTGGTTTGCACTCCCTGTACATTTCTCGATTCGCTCTACCGTGGGATTCTTAGCGATCACACTGCTGTCAGCTGCAGGTATGGTGATGGCCACTCCGAAACACCGCCGTGAGATTGCTTTCCTGCTCGTCCCTGTCTCGCTGTTTGTGATGGCTTTTATCCATGCCTCATGGAACGGTGGCATGCGCCATATGTTGCCCGCGCTTCCCTTCCTGATCATCCTTGCTTCCATCGGTTGCCTGGAGTTAACGAAATATTTGGACTGGGTAAAATACGCAGTGGCTTGCCTACTCGTGCTCCATGCAGGGAGTTCGTTACATGCTTTTCCGAACTACCTGTCCTATGGCAATGAATTCTGGGGTGGTCCCACCCAGAGCTACAAATACTTGGGGGGCACCTATTCGCAGCAGTCTTATTGGCAAGCGAAAGCGTACATGGAACAGCATCCCTCCGATAAATGTTGGCTAATTGCAGACGATCTCCCGGTTTCCGAGCTTTATGGACTTCCCTGCCAACATATTGGGCATTTGCGCCCGGGATTGGCTCCAAGTCAGATGAATGGCACCGTGCTCGTAAGTAGCTCGGAGCTTTACTCTTTGCGCCCCGACGAGGGCGAAACAGCGGAACCATTCAAGAACATCGCCCCCGCGGACACAATTGGGGGCAGCGCCATTCTGGTTTTCAAAGGAAATTTCGATACCCGGGCGACGGCGAGCATGAGCGCGACAGTTGTGGCGCATCGGGCAATATTGCAATCGCAACTCCCTGAGGCTCTACAAATCAGCGATTACGCAATTCAGATGTCGCCGAAAAGTTTTTATGGCCATTACATACACGCCGTGATTCTGGCTCGACTTGGTGAATCCAACAGAGCTATCACTGAATTGGAGTACACTCGGAGTCTGGCATTGAATCAGCCGCTGAGCACTTCTTTACTGCCTGAGATTGACAAGTCTTTGCAGAAACTGCGAAGCATCACTGGAGACAACTGAGCGGTGTTTCCTTCTGATGTTTATCCTTTAGAGCCTGTTAATAACTTCAATAGTTCGGGGTGGCGAGTTCGATCCAGAGTCGCTCTTATACTCGTTGCGAGCCGTATTCAACGCGGTTCGCTGGCCGGTGCGTTCCGGAGCACACCGGAGGATGATGCCGGACGATTTGCCTCCGTGGCCGGTCGTTTCCAACAGACGCAGCGTTGGATACGAGCTGGCTGCTTCGAAATCATGGTCGAGGATCTGCGCTCTCTGCTGCGTGAGTTCGGCTCGAACTGCGCTCGATCGTTCAGCAGCGGTTACATGGAGCGCCAGCAGATGGCCAAGCGTGTCGACCACATGCACTTTCGATCCCTTGCGCCGCTTGCTCCATTGTATCCACCCCGCGCTCCCGACTCGGGCGCGGATTGCAGAGTACGGCTGCCAACTACCATGGCCGTGGGTTGTGGCTTCCGACCAGCGAATTTGCCGAAACAATCCTCCCGCTTTCTGCGAAACAATCGGCGATTGATCCAAAGCTTGGTCGTTCTTGTGATAGGCGCGGTAGGCTACGGCGACTTTAATACTTTAATATTATCGACTCACCAGAGACGTGGCGCCGCAAGGGATGGCACGCACCTCCGGGTTGGCAAGCAGGCTGGGCCTGACCCAAACCCAGCTAGAGGGGTCTTGCCAGACAGGGTCTGCATCCGTCGCCACCAGCACGTTCACCTGGAACTGATCGCAAAAGCTGTCCAGATTCCAGTTCCGCACGGCGTCGGGGGCATTAAAGACCGAGGCAATGTATGGAAACGCCTGCCTGCAGTTTTGCACGTCGCCGCCAAAGGCACTTCCACAGGACGAATCCCCCATCACTGCCTGTCGCGTTGAATACAAGTGAGCGATCAGGGTCTCGTCTCTCACTGGGTTGTATTGGAGCGATGCGTTGATTGGAGTCAACCGACTCAGCCCGGTGAAGGCATCGCGCAGCCAGTACGTTCGTTCGCCAAATCCCGGTGACCCGAGAAAGAGCTCACTGCGTTCCAACTTTCCCGCATCCGCCAGCGGTGCATAACAGCGCAATGCAACCAACTGGTAGGCAGTTCCCGCCACTCCGAGCACGAGGGTAAAAAGCAACGAAGCTTTGATCCACGGAGCGCAAGGTCTCGCCTGCGCCGCAGCATTGTTCCGGAAGAAAACATCGTTTACAAGCGGCGCGGCCAGTATCAGAAGAACGAACTGAACCACCAGCATCCCCCTGAATCCAAGGTCGTTCGCGCCAGTCGAGTCCGACTTTAAAATGCTCAGCGTCAGCAGGCAGACCACGAACATCACCCAGGCCATGCGGCGCTGTCTGCTAACAGGTGCAGGATTGCGCAACTCCCGCCGCAGACACAGCACGATGACAAGGAAGAAGAATCCGAATTCGAGGAAATACGCAATCAGAAGAGCCGGCAATTTCGATAATTCGAGCAACAAGGAATTGTGTAAACCCAAATTGCCGAGGAATTCGAGTGCCATCGGAAAGTCGCGGAATGCGAAAAAAGCGAATCGTTCTCCTGTCCCGGAACCTTGGTCAACGCGCTTAGAGAGCAGATCCAACAAGTATGGCCAAGAGAGCAACAAGGAAAACCCGCCGGTCACGACATAGGTCCCGAATGTCTTAAAACACTTCTGCGAAAGCACCCACAGCGTCCAGGCAATAGCAAAAACAGCGAACGTAAACGTTACATAAACCGAGAGGCCGGCGGCACTGGCAAAGGCCAGTCCGGATATCACCGTGGCCCAGATTCTCTGGCCAAGCGGATTCTCCTCATCAATCGTTGAAAGAACGAGCAGCCCAACCATGCACGCCGTAAGCGATGCTACATGATGTGGCACCCACAACAGCGACCCCAGCCAGGACGTGACCTGATTGGTGTCCCACCACTCCATGTCTGCAGGAAGCACATGATACCTGTAGACCATGGCGGCATAAGGAATCAAATCCAGACCGGTGACCGTAAGCAGTGCGATGCCAATCACGGATTTCCTGCGAAGATGTTCAGTCTCGCCGAGAAAGTGCTTGAGAAATAAAGGAATGGTCGAGGCCAGCCCGAGGCCGCTCCAGAACACGCTCGCATTGAGGCACGCCTTGGCGCTAAGCCCGAACAACCGCATCGGCAGCGCGCAGACCACATACCAGTAATAGAAATAACGAAGGACAGGAGCCTTCCCAAGACCGTAAAAGGGGTTCAGCGGCGGGACACCGCTCCTTGCCGCCGCCTCGACGAACGGCACGCGCACCGAGTGATCATAGGCTACATAACTCACATAGAGACGATGCCCAATCTGCAGATCGGCTAGTGAGAACTGCACGACCAGGAACCATGCCAACATCATGCAGAGGAGCAGCCATGTGCTGCTGCGAATCCTGGAAAAGAATAGTTCCGAGGGCGAAAACTGCCGGATGAGCGTAGCTGCGGAGATCACAACCAGCAAGAGGAAAATCGCGAGCGTGACCGGGAAGGAAAACGCCCGAGTTACTAGGACCGCCAGAATGGGAGTGGCCGCGAGTGAAAAAGCGATGCTGAACAGTAATTTCTCAGTTGCGGAACGGCTGCGCATGCCAAATGCATTACTGGCCAAGCCCAACAGGTATCCAGACGGAAGAAGAAACAGTGTGAATGCAAGGGTCGCGAGCGTGGTCTGCACCAAATCTGAGACCGTAAAGTTTTGCATTTAGAAATTCCTGATGTCTAGCGCGGTGTAGAACGGTCGAACAAAACCTGGCAACGACCAAACCCGCGGACTCATCCGCGGGTTCCAGATCATGACTGATCCGGCCATCGGAACTGACAGGATAAAGCATTACATAGCTGGCTTGTCGGTCTTCTGGCCGGGTTTGATGTTGGCGTGTTTCTTGGCCTGCGCCATATACATCTTGACCTTGTCGGCCTGCTCGTAATTGGGATTCTGCTTCAGCAGCAACTCCCAATCCGCAACGGCGCCATTCACGTCCATCTTGGCTTGCCACTTGACGATCCCGCGATTGAACAGTGCGTTGCTGTTCTTGGGGTCATCCTTCAGCACGCGATCAAACTCAGCGATAGCGTGATCAGGGTCGTTGCTATAGAACAGCGCAGTCGCCATATCCGTGCGCACCGGCGCGTTCTTCGGGTCAATTGCCAGAGCTTTCTGGTAATAGTCGATTGCGGTTGGAAAGACCTGCGCGTCGTAATACATATTGCCAATCTGTGAGATCAGGGCCGGGTCGTTCGGCTTTGACTTGAGCTGGTCGATAAGCGGCGCTGCCTGCTTGTCCGCCATCGCCTTCATCTGCTCAGGGGAAGGCTGCTGTTGACCCATTCCACCGCCCATGCCAGCCTGCGGCATAGCCTGTTGCTGATCAGTCGCGACCGCGGCCGGTGCGGGAGTGCTGCTGCCACCCATTGAGCCACGCAGCAGATAACCCACCGCGCATCCTACCACCAGGCAGAGGACTGCCATGATGTATGCCTGCGTGCTCGTCCAACCCTGAGAGCTCGGGCTCCCGTTTGTTTCTGCCATATGTCCGTCCTTGAGATGATCTGAAGCGGCACGGCTCGCCTTGTGGCGAGATGCCTGGCCTCCACTAGAATTTATACTATTCCTTTCCGCAGCAGGCGTCAGGGTGAGGTCCATCCCGGAGCTCGCCGACTGGCGAAGACCGACCGGTTTGTCTCAGGTTGGGGTGAATTTACCCAGCGCTGGGGCAATTGTCTCAGCTCACCGCAGTTGATCAACTCTGCTCTCCCGCAAACGCAAATGGCTGCGGAAATGCTCTGCAGTCTTTGGAGATATCCGTGTTGTCGTCTCGCGATTTCGATATTCGAGCCATGTTCACACGATACAGGTGGGGCGCTATCATCCTTCCCTTAGTCCTTTTGGGTATGGCCTTCGGACAAGCCGACAGTACCGGAACGATGGAGGGCGCCCCCGTCCAATTCGTGAGAATGTTCAGCTCGGACGCTGACGTAAATCTGATCCGTACTCCCTGCCAGCACTTACGCGACATGGTCGATCGTTCGGGGGAGGCGACCAGTGCAACCGCAGAACGCCGGGCCGTATGCGATCTGGTGCTCGATATTATTGCGGGAAAGGCGAATGCCTTGCCTGCGGACCTTGCAGTGCCGATCCGAGCCGAAAAGATGGCGGTGGATGCAAGCCTGCGGGTTTTGATTACCGAACCCAAGACGCGAACCATTCATGTTCTGGACTTTGCAAATCGAAAATATTTCCGGATAGACGGAGCAAAAGGCGATCGGATGACCTATCCCTACGCCGTCGCCGTCGACGCCAACGACAACATTTATGTTACTGACCTTGCTCGCGGCAGGATTGCTGTTTATAGCACCGACGGCAAGTTCAAGAAATTTATAGGAAAGCTCAAGAAGGGCGAAGGCTTATTTGATCGCCCACAATCCATCGCCATTGACCGCGCGACCGGGCGTATTTATGTCGCCGATACCGCACGTAATTTCGTCCTCATTCTCAACCTTAACGGCGAGACTCTTGCAGAGGTAGGGAAACGGGGCGGCGGAAGCGGCCCTGCCGAATTCATGGAACCCGTTGAAGTTGCGGTATACAAGGAAGAAGTGTTTGTACTTGATAGGCGGAATAATCGGATTCAGGTTCTGGATCTCGATGGTCACTTCCGGCGGCAGTTCAAATTGGGGGGCAGCGGAGAGAGTGAGGCGACGGGAATGGCATTCGATACTCAGGGCCGTCTTTATGTTCCAGCTCTCAACTGGGTTGAAGTTTTCAATCGCGAGGGACAGATGCTGTTTCGATTTGGCCAGAGCGGAGAAAAACCGGGGGAGTTCGCGACGCCCCGGGGGCTCTGCACCGACCCGAAAGATCAGGTGTATGTAATGGATTCCGGAAACCGTCGCATTCAGGTCTTTCAAGTTACCGACCAATCCAGATCGGAGACAGAAGCGTCCCGGTAAAGCGTGCGGTGCCCGGAGTCGGAGTAGCTCGATGGTTCGTTCAGTCTGTCCGCACCGTCTAAACTGATTCAACGCGGCCCGGAGCAACCCTCCAGCATTTCCCAGGCTGTAAGCATCTTCCCGGGCACGGTTTTCCCGTAGCCCGGATTACCTTCGCGATCACCTTCGATCTCGAACACCAAACCTGGCACCTGCGGAGCAGTCTGCAGCAACTCGCAGGTACGCTTCCAATCGATCGTTCCTTCGCCCGGCCAGAGATGTTCGTCCTTCATGCCGTGATTGTCATGCACGTGAACCGAACGGATCAGAGGTTTGAGAGTTTCAAATGCCGCCTCTACTCCCGGCTCCAGGTGGGCGTGTCCAAGGTCGAAGCAGACCCCGATGTCGTCGTAATGCAGGGTATGGATCATCTCCACAAGTTTTTCCGGAGCGGTGAGTTCGTTCGGAATGTTTTCCAACAGCAGTTGCACGCCGAGCGGTTTGGCAAAAGCACGCAGATGCTCGATGGAGCTCAGCGCGCCTTCGAACTTGTGGTCATCAAAGCGCTCTCCCGCGACTCCAACGTGCACTACCAGGAAGCGAAAGGGCATGGTCTCGGCGACTTCGATGGCGCGCTTGATCTCGTCCATCGCTACGATTCGTTCCTTGCGATCGCGTCCGGCAATGTTGAGCGGAGGCGTATCGGAACGGCCCCACTCACCCGAGGCGAACATGGGCGCGTGCATCGACTCGAGGACAACGCCATCGCGCGCGCTGAACCAGGAGGCGATCTCGCGAACCTGATAGGCGTTGCCGTAATCGAAGTGGCCACGGGTGGCAAAGATTTCGATGCCCGCGATTCCGCCTCTGGCCACGGTTTCCAGAATTCCCGGACGGAGCTGCTCTCTTACATGGATGTACGTCGAGATTGCCTTTAACATTCGTTTGCTCCGCTTTCTCTACCAGCCTACAGCGCTGCCGCCGTTGCGCGCATCGCTGGCGCCCAGGCGCTCACCGGTTTTCCAGTCGATGGCGACACACTCGGCATCGCCCCAGGAGCCAGTACGCTTGATCTTATGTCCCATCTTCTCCAGCAGTTCGATGGTATCTGGCGAAAGCTGCCATGCTTCCACCCTCAACTCGTCAGGCATCCACTGGTGATGGAAGCGCGGAGCATTCACCGCGCGTTGGATGTCTTCTCCGAAATCCACTGCGTTGGTCAGCACGTTGGCCACGGTGGTAATAATCGTGGGGCCGCCCGGCGAGCCGAGCACCAGCAGCAATCGCCCATCCTTCACCACCATTGTAGGAGTCATCGCGCTGAGCGGACGTTTGCCGGGAGCAATCGCATTGGCCTCACCCTGAATCAGCCCGTATGAATTCGGCACTCCCGCCTTGGAGGTGAAGTCGTCCATCTCATCGTTGAGCAGGAATCCAAGGCCGGGCAGAGTCGCGCGCGAGCCAAAGGAATCATTGAGCGTGGTGGTGACCGCTACCGCATTGCCCGCTTTGTCCACGACGGAGTAGTGCGTGGTGTTTTGCTCCTCTGGCCCAATATACGGGACATGCACCGCCGCCGATTCATCCAGATGTGCCATGCTCGGCCGCTGCAGTTCAGCGCTCACGCTGGCCTTATTGGGATCGATCGAGGAGCGCCATTCCGCCGCGTACTTTTTATCGATTAACTGCGCGACGGGAATATCCGCGAAGTCCGGATCACCGAGAAATACCGCGCGATCAAAGAACGCGCGGCGGTAAGCTTCGGCCACCAGGTGGAGATGCCGGGCGGAATTACGCTGTGCCGCGTGCAGGTCAAAACCTTCCAGAATGTTGAGCGTCTCAATCAGCGCGATGCCACCCGAGGACGGCGGCGGCGCACTGTAAACGTCATATCCGCGATAACTTCCATGTACGGGTACACGCTCGACGACCTTGTATCCGGCAAGGTCGGAGGCGGTAATCAGTCCCCCGCCCTGGGTGACCGCCGCGGCAATCTGGGTGGCCAATGGTCCGCGATAAAACTCGTCCGGATTCCGTGCGATGCGCTCCAGAGTGCGCGCCAGCTCCGGTTGCTTCAGAATCTCGCCCTGCTCATAGAACCGGCCGTTCCGCTGGAAAATTCGTTTGGACTCCGGATCGCGTGCCAAGCCTGCGTCGTGAAGTATCTCGGCCTCATCCTGCGTGACCGGGACGCCATTGCGAGCCAACCCAATCGCCGGCTCCATCACCTTCGCCAGACCCAACTTACCCCAGCGGCGTTCAGCCTCTGCTAGGCCAGCAACGGTCCCAGGCACGCCGGCCGAGAGGTAGCCAAACAGGCTCTCTCCAGTCAGATTGCCCTGCTTGTCCAGGTACATGTCGCGAGATGCGGCAGCGGGAGCCTTTTCACGAAAATCGAGAAAGTGCATCTCGCCTTGTGCCGTGCGGTAGAGCATGAATCCACCGCCGCCCAGATTGCCCGCCGCCGGATGCACGACGGCCAACGCGAAACCGGTCGCCACGGCGGCGTCCATCGCGTTGCCACCGTTTCGCATGATCTCGGCACCGACGCTAGACGCCTGCGGATGCACGCTGGCCACCATGACGTGGCGCGCCCGAACCGGCTGAAAACCCTCCGCCCAAAGTGGCAGCGAAGCCAGCAACAGGCTGGAGAAAGCAAGAACCGTGACGCGGCGTAGATTGGGGAGCCTCAGCATCTGAAGCTTCCAACGCTAACCCAAGTGGGTGAACTGGTCAACGCGTGAGGCGCAAGGTCCGGGCGTTATCTGGGCGAATCACCATCTTGGGCAGGCGGAGTTCAGGGAATCAAGTCTTTGTTTACCGTGCCGATGCACAGCGAAACGGCAATTCAGGGAGGCCGATATATAATCTAAAGATACTTTTGGAGAGGATCACTCGATGGGATATCCGGGGATGCCGCCCCTGCGCAGTGGAATATTGCGCAATCCTGAGCGCTTAATCCCGCAAATTCAGTTTTCCGATCCTTCAAAAGAGCTTGTGTTTCCATATGCTTCAGAATGGAAGCAAACTTGCTGTTTCATCTAGTTTAGAGACGAAAATATGCCGCGGCGCCTGCGGAGAACCTAATTCAGCGCGCCACTGACTTGTCCGGATACTAACGACAAGTTATCGAATCAGTTTTACTAATTTGCAAGTCGGAGACCGAATCATGCCGGAGACAGCTCAGAAGAAAGCGCAGCAGATACAAATCGGGGAGAAGACGGTAGGAAACGGCCACCCTTGCTACATTATCGCCGAGATCGGAATCAACCATAACGGCGACGTCGACTTGGCGAAGCGGTTGATTAGTGTTGCCGTGGCTTCAGGCTGCGACGCGGTAAAGTTTCAAAAGCGCACCGTGGAGATCGTCTACTCGGCCGACGAGTTGGCGCGTCCTCGCGAAAGCCCCTTCGGCACGACCAATGGCGAACTGAAGCGCGCGCTGGAATTTGACTATGATGATTTTGCCGAAATCGACCAGTACTGCCGCGCCGTCAAGATTCCCTGGTTTGCCTCCTGCTGGGATGAACCTTCGGTCGACCTCATCAATCGCTTCGATGTGCCATGCTTCAAGATCGCCTCGGCGTCGCTCACCGATGACAACCTGCTTCGCCATACCAGAGCAACCGGCAAGGCGATCCTGCTCTCTACCGGCATGAGCACGGTTGAGGAAATCGATCATGCGGTCGACGTGCTCGGCAAGGAGAACCTGGCCGTTCTGCACGCTTGCAGCACCTATCCTGCCTACTATGAAGAGTTGAACCTGCAGGCAATCCGCACGCTGGAAGATCGTTATGGTGTGCCAGTGGGTTACTCGGGCCATGAGTCCGGTCTTCCCTCTTCGGTTGCCGCCGTCGCGCTTGGAGCTTGCATCATCGAGCGCCACATCACCACCGATCGTGCTATGTGGGGATCGGACCAAGCGGCATCTCTGGAGCCAAACGGAATTACCAAGCTGGTGAGCTATATCCGGGTAACCGAGCGTTCGATGGGAGACGGGGTGAAGCGCGTGCTGGACCGCGAACAGCCGATTCTAAAGAAACTGCGCCGAGTCGGAGCCAATGGCAATTAAGCTGATCGCAATGGATGTGGACGGCGTGCTCACCGACGGCTCTTTTTGGTGGGGACCGAACGGAGAAGAGTGGAAGCGCTTTCACTTCGCCGACATCATGGGACTGTCGCGGGCGCGAAAAGCGGGGTTGAAACTGGCCCTCATCTCCGGCGAGGACAGTCCGCTAATCGACCGCTTGGCGGCGAAGATGCAAATCAGTGACGTTGAAAAGTCGTGCAAAGATAAAGCCCGGGCCTTGCAAAGTCTGGCGGCTCTCCACAACCTCGCGCTTGAGGAGATCTGCTTCATGGGTGACGATGTGAACGATTTGCCGGCGCTGGAGATTGCAGGCCTTGCGGCTGCACCCGCCGACGCGCAACCCTCGATCCGCGAGAAGTGCCAATTCGTCTCCACTGCCAAGGGAGGGAATGGTGCGGTGCGCGAACTTATCGAGATGATTCTAGCCGCGTCCGCATGCGGATGCGGGTGCGGGTAGGATACCTGCGTGAAAGTATTGCTCACTGGCGGTTCAGGTTTCATTGGACGCAACCTGACGGAATACCTCGGCGGACGTTACTCCATCGCCGCGCCCACATCATCTGAATTGAACCTGCTCGACGAGAACTGCGTGCGCGAGTATCTGCGCACCGGACACTTCGACGTTGTGGTACACACGGCGACCACACGCTCCAACCGGCGCATCGGCGCTGCATCCGACCTGCTAGACCGCAACTGCCGGATGTTTTTTAACCTGGCACGCAGCCGCTCTTACTTCGGCAAGATGCTGCACTTCGGCTCAGGCGCGGAATACAGCCGGGTAGGTCTTCCGGCTCGGGTAAGTGAGAGTTACTTCGATACCCATGTACCCACTGATCCTTATGGGTTCTCGAAGTACATCTGCACCCAGTACGCGGCGACGACGGATAACATTTTCGTGTTGCGGCTGTTCGGAGTCTTTGGCAAGTATGAAGCCTGGGATGTGCGTTTCATCTCCAATGCCTGCGCCCGCGTGGTCCGAGGGCTTCCGATTATGATCCGGCAGAATGTCAGATTCGATTATCTTTATGTTTCCGAACTTGCCGAGTTACTCGCATGGTTTGTGGAACACGAGCCCAGGCAAAAGGCGTATAACGTATGCCGCGGAGAGGCTTTCACTTTGCACGAATTAGCTGAACTGGTGGCTGCCGCGTCAGGCTGCAATCCGGATATCATCGTCCACAACCCTGCGATGGCCCCAGAGTACAGCGCCGATAACACGCGTATGTTGAATGAGATTGGCAACTTCCGCTTTCGGACGATGAGTGATTGCGTAGGAGAGCTTTATGATTGGTACAAGACACACGCCGACATCATCAGCGTGGAGCAACTGACGTTCGATGAACCCGGAGTGAATCAGTGAAGACCATCAGCATCATTACGCCCTGCTATAACGAAGAGCTGAACGTGCGCGAAGTGTATGCGCGCGTGCGCGACGCCATCGGCTCGCTTGGTAACTACCGCTACGAACACATCTTCATCGACAACGCATCCACCGATAACACGCTGGGCGTTCTGAAGGTAATTGCGGCGATGGACAGGAACGTCAAGGTAATCCGCAATACTCGTAACTTCGGCCATATCCGCTCGCCAATGCACGCACTCCATCAAGCCACGGGGGACCTGGTGATTGGCATTGTGGCCGACCTGCAGGACCCGCCCGAGATGATTGTGGACATGGTGAGACACTGGGAGGCAGGCACTCCGGTGGTAATAGGAGTCAAGGTTGCGAGCGACGAGAGCAGCCTGATGTTCTGGATTCGCAAGCGCTATTACCGGCTGGTGAACCGGCTCTCGGGCATCGAGACTTACGAGAACTTTACCGGCTTCGGATTGTATGACCGGAAGGTCGTAGACATCATCAAGTCGTTCGATGACCCATACCCTTACTTCCGCGGTATCATTGCCGAGCTTGGATTTCCGCGGGTGGAGTTACCCTACCACCAACCGGTGCGCAAGCGCGGAATAACCGCAAACAACTTTTACTCCTTGTACGATATCGCGATGCTTGGGATTACGAACCTTTCCAAGGTTCCGCTACGGTTGGCAGTCTTCGCAGGATTCGGCGGCGCCATAATCTCGGTGCTTACTTCGTTCGCCTACCTCGCTTATAAGTTACTCTTCTGGAGAAGCTTTTCGCTGGGGGTTGCGCCAATCTTGATTGGGTTTTTCTTCCTTGCATCGATTCATCTGCTGTTTCTCGGAATGATCGGCGAGTATGTTGGCGCGATTCACACCATGGTGCAGAAGCGGCCATTCGCGATTGAGCAGGAGCGAATCAATTTTGAGTTCGGTCCGGGCGAGCCACTTAAGTCGAATGAAGAGAAGAACGCGGGAAGGGCTTGAGCTTGGACACGCCGGTGGAATCGCGACTTGAACTCCTGACCAAGCATGTGCCGCCCGGACAGCTTGGACGCTATCTGCTGACAGGGGCTTGGAACACCTTATTCGGCTACGGGACATTTGCGCTGTTCACCGCGTTGCTTGCACCGCTCGGACGGCAGAGTTACATCTTTGCGGTAATTCCGTCGACGGTGATCAACGTCACGGTTGCGTTTTTTGGCTACAAGCTGTTTGTCTTCAAAACCAAGGGTAACTACTTTCGCGAGTGGTGCAAGTGCGTGGCGGTTTATAGCAGCAGTATTGTATTGGGCATGGTTCTGTTACCCATCCTCGTGTTTGTTATCCGCCACCGCTTCGGTTATGAGACCCAGGCACCCTATATTGCCGGTGCTCTGCTTGGAGTTATTACCGTTATCGTCAGCTTCTTCGGACATAAGCACATATCGTTCCGCCAGCCTTAATCAGAAACCTGCACATAAGTAAGTAAGACAACCGCTAGCTTTCGGACTTACTGAACAACTCTGTTTCGATAATTTCGCAGAGAATGTGTCCGGTCAGGATATGTGCTTCCTGAATGCGCGGGGTGCAGTCGGAGGGTATGCAGATGGCGTACTGCACACTCGCAGGCAGTTTTCCCGCACGTCCGCTAAGCCCCACGGTAACCATCTGTTTGGCGCGAGCAACTTCCATGGCGCGAAGTACATTGGGCGAGTTGCCGCTGGTACTGAGGCCAAAGGCAATGTCTCCGGCGGCGCCAAGACCCGCGAGCGGACGGGCGAAGACTTCGTCGTACCCATAGTCATTGCCGATGGCGGTGAGAGCCGAACTGTTCGTACTTAGCGCGAGGCCAGGCAGACTGCGGCGTTCGAGGAGAAAGCGGCCAGTCAGTTCGGCGGCAAGGTGTTGGGCGTCGGCAGCACTGCCGCCATTGCCGAAGAACAGTACCTTGGAACCGGCGCGCAATGCTTGAGCCATGGCCATGGCCGCACCTGAGACGGCGTCGAGATAGGCCTGGTCTTTGAGAAGAGAAGCCATCAAGGTGATGTGATCGGTGATGCGAGTGGTTATGAATGGCCGGTGCGAGGACGACATGAGATCTCCGTGAGGCGATTGCCAGTCTAACTTACGGGGAGTACGCGAGTGAAGTCCGAGGTGAGATCATTGGGAAACCATTGTCTTTGTGGTTAATAAACGATTATCTTGCCGGTTAAAAGTTTCAGGGCACATTGTAATTGGATGGTTAATCCCTGCGAAAGCCCCAAGGGATTAGTCAGAGAGTACCTGGGCTGATGGTTATGGGTTATAGAAGAGGCTATATCTTTTACGACGATTGGCGCACATGGCATCTTTTGATCTTGATGGGTGACTGCGAGGCTAATAGCCGCCGAGCACTCATTCAGGACGGACGGTCCTGAATGAGTGTCGACTGCACGAACTGCTAGGTCTGGGTGCCACCCTTGGCTTCGTCGAGCTGAACTCGGGCGGTCTGCCGCTTGCGGCCGTGGTAGTAGACGATGGAGACCGTGTCGCCGGAGCGATGGTTGTTCATCAGATGGGCGAGATCCTGCGTGTCCTTGACCTCCTGGCCATCGATTTCGACGATGAGATCGCCGCCGATGACGATCTCGTAATTGCCGTAGTAGACGCGCTGATGTCCGCCCTGGATTCCGGCGCGGGCGGCGGCGGAGCCGGGAACGACCTGCATGACCAGGACACCGGAGTCGGTGGGCAGATCGAGCTGCTCCGCCAGTTCGCGGTTCATGGGCACGGGCAAGGGACGGATGCCGAGGGTGGGACGGCGGACCCGGCCAAATTTCACGAGGTCGTTGAGTACGGCTTTGGCAGCGTTGATGGGGATGGCGAAGCCGACACCGGAGTTGCCGCCACTGGCCGATGCGATCATGGTGTTGATGCCGACCACTTCGCCTCGGGAGTTGAGCAGCGGACCGCCGGAGTTTCCCGGGTTGATGGCAGCGTCGGTCTGGATGGCCTCGTCGATATAGGTGCCGTCGGGCTCCTGCACCTGGCGAATGGAGCTGACAATGCCGCGCGTCATGGTGCCGTTGAAGATGCCGAAAGGATTGCCGATGGCAAGCACCTTTTGGCCGACCTGGAGCACGGAGCTGCTACCCAGGGTTACGGGCTCCAAGTTGGGCGCCTTGATCTGAATGACGGCGAGGTCGTGCGATTTGTCAGTTCCGATCACGGTGGCCGGGTAATGCTTTTTGTTGTTGAGGATGACTTCCAACTTCCGCGCGTCGGCGACGACGTGGTAGTTGGTGAGGATGTGGCCTTCCTTGTCAATGATGAAGCCGGAGCCGGAGCCCTGCTGGGCCTGCGGACCGAAGAAGAAATCGTAGGAGACAGAGGTAGAGGTAATGTTCACCACGGAGGGAACCACGCGTTTGTAAACGTCTACGTTGTTCTGCTCCTCTCCGTCGAGCGGAGGGGCGGCCTGGGCCTCGGTGATGTGAACGGGGTCGCGGGTGAGCCACGAGGCGGTTGGGCCAAAACGGTGGCTGGTGTAGAGGAAGAATGCCGCGGCGAGCAGCACTCCGAGAGCAAAGGGTCTAAGGGCTTTCATGATTCCTGCCTGTTTCACTGGCATACATTATAGACGTGCGAGCTGGTGGAAAGTTTCTAGGTGGCGACGGAGGTGCGCTGGAATCCGGTTTAGGTAGAGCGGACGGCGAATTCGGATCGAGGTTTTGTTTTGGAAATTGACAACAGGCCACAGTGCGTAAAGAAAGATCGACAGAGTGCCAACGCGAATCCTGTGGCCCTTTGACCACCCCGCGACCGCCGAATCACGGCAAACGCCAATGTATTCGGGGTCGCGGAATGAAACTTTATGAGCCAGAGAGCGAGCGTGGTTTGTTCAGGCTTAGCTGAACCCACGGTTCCGCATCTCCCTAGCCTGCTAGTCGGTTGGTGCTGCGGTGGTCTCTTTCAGTGCTGGATATAGCGGAGCGGTTGATATTTCGGTGCTGCCGCAGTTCAGCAACCATGGAGACGATTAGCACCACCACAACGAATACCGTCAAGACGAGTGCTGCTATTCCCATCATGGCGTCCCCCTTTCCGTACCTTGGAGCGAGAGTGCTGTGGGCCATGTTCTGACAGGGAAGATGGTTTACCCACTCTTTACACCCTCGCATCCGGACGTAAAGATCAGAGCCGGGAAGGTCTCAGTGCTGAAGCGCTTTGTTTCTCACTTTACGGCCCAAAGATTGGGCAACCGGCTCCGATGTTATGCGTTTCACCCGGAGACAACCGCCGCGAGCTTTGGCGTGACGGCCAGATTGACCGTGGCGGCTGCGAACTTGAGCAATCTCCATATTCAATCCCTCCTTCCTGGCGAATCAGCGCCGCGTAGCGAACCGAGCTGAGTGAGAGATTGCGTTCTCGGCCACAGATCGGAGATGGTCCAACCCAGTTTCTGGGACATCACTGAAAACAGCCAGGATGTTCACTCCCATGCGGCTCATGGCTTGAGACAGTCTTCTGATCAGGTCGTAGCCGAATGGATTATAAGAGTGGGAGTGTTCAGCCTTGCCGATCACGACGGCATCGCATCGGTGTTGCTGGACCAGCTCCGAGATTGACTGGGGCGCTCCCTCGCCGTTGATTTCGACCGGGAAAAACTCGATGTAAATCGACTCGGGGGGCACGCCCGCGAGGTGAAGCTTGTCGATTGCGCGCCGCAGACAGGAGGATTTTGCCGCCTCAATGGCGGCATTCTTCCATCTTTCCTGATCTGGCTCACGCTCCGGAATTTCGAATAATTCAGGGGGATAGGATGGTAGCATTTGCGCGAGGCAGATATGGAGTGCATGGGTTTCGGGCAATCCTGCCATGGTTTCCGCGACGTAAGTCACGGCGTTTATGGCGGCTTCCGAGTCGTCAAGCACAATCAGCAGGTTGCGCACGTTGAGAAGGTGATCACTGGGAGTTGTGTGGGTGGTTGCAGGACGAACAACAATTACGGACGATTTCATATTTCTCACACGAGAGAACTACCTCGTGCCTCCTTGGCCATCTTTCGCACGTTCCTTTCGAGCGTGCGATTCACGGTGGTCACTGCTCTGAAACGTTCGGACCCCAAAACGTGACTATGTCCAATGAGAATGCTAGAATGTATACGATATCGTATACATTCTGTGCATACATTATACCGACGAGCAGACAAGTCAACCGAAATTTCACCCTACTCACATGGTTCTGTGAGCTGGTTCACAAAGCAGGGCGAATACAGGCATAATTCGGGTTAGAAGATTTCCTTGGGGGATTCGCTTGAGAACAGATCCTGTTTCCGCCATTGCAAGGCCGGCACTATCCTCATCCATTGCGGACAAATTACGCGAAATGATCATTCGCGGGGAGTTGCATGAAGGTGAGCGGCTGCGGCAGGAAGTGATTGCGGCACAGTTCCAGGTCAGCAAGATTCCCCTGCGGGAAGCGTTTCGCCAGCTCGAAGCCGAGGGGCTGATCAAATTGGTGGCCAACCAGGGTGCAATCGTTTCGGCGCTGTCGTACGAGCAGATTGAAGAGATGTTCGAGGTGCGGGCAGTGCTCGAATGCCACGCCGTGCGTCAGGCGATCGACCACTTCACGGAAGACGATTTTCTGGAAGGTGAGCGGAAATTGGCGGAATACACCGATCAATTCGATGTGGTGATACCCGAAGCCATTGCGCGGTGGGGCGACTGGAACTGGGAATTCCATGAGATCTTCTATAGGCGCGCGAACCGGCCGGTACTGATGGCCATGCTGAAGACACTCAACAGGAACTGTGACCGCTATACCCGATCCGTACTGTTGTTGACCGGGAGTATTCACCTTTCCGCTAAAACTCACCGCACGCTGCTGAATGCTTTTCGGACCCGTGATGTCGAAGTGGCTTGTAACGCCTTGTGGCAGCACCTGATGGACGTCAGCAAGCTGCTGAAGAAATACGGTAATCTGCACGCCTAGAGCTCAAGCCTAGCGAAGCTTCAACCTCAGCCTCAGACGGTTACGCTCTGCGCGTTGGCGCGGTCAGCCCTGAACGGCGGGCTCGGACTGGGGCTGCTTGATGCCTCGGCGAAGTTTGGCAGCCTTGACGGTGTTACTCATGAGCATCGCAATGGTCAGCTTGCCGACGCCTCCGGGGACGGGGGTGACGGCTCCGGCCATGCGGGTGACGCGCGGATCACAGTCTCCGATGATGGTGCTTCCCTTTTCGGCAAACTGCTTTTCACGCTTCTCGTCACCTTTGAAGAAGCGCTCGAAGAGCACCGGATCGGTGATGTGATTGATGCCGACATCTAGGATGGTGGCGCCGGGTTTGACGAACTCGGTGGTGATGAATCCGGGGCGGCCAATGGCGGCGACGAGGATGTCACCACGGCGGCAGACCGCGGGCAGATCCTTGGTGCGCGAATGGCAGATGGTGACGGTGGCGCTAGCGTTGGTCAGGAGCATCGCCATGGGCTTGCCGACAATGTCACTGCGTCCGACAACGACCGCGTCCTGACCCTCGATAAGGATATTGGCGCGGCGCAGTATCTCCATGCATCCGGCAGGGGTGCAGGGGACGAGGCTGGGACGCTTGGTGCTGAGATTGCCGACGTTGACAGGATGGAAGCCATCGACATCCTTCTCCGGGGAGACGGCGAGCAGGACACGCATGGTGTCAACGTGGGCAGGCAGAGGAAGTTGGACGAGAATGCCATCAATTTCATCGCGGGCATTGAGCTGCTCGATGAGGGCGACGAGTTCTTTGGTGGTCGTAGTCTGGGGCGGGGTGATGAGTTCGCTCAGGATGCCCAGTTGCTCGCAGGTGCGGACCTTGTTGCGGACGTAAGTCTGGGAGGCGGGATTGTGCCCGACCAGGATCGCCGCCAGACCGGGTTGGAGACCGTAAGCAGCGAGCTGCTTAACCTCCTCGGCGATCTCGGACTTGATCTGAGATGCGAAAAGATTTCCGTCGAGCATGATTGCGGGCATATTGTGTCCCCCGACACGATAAGGGATCGAATCTTCTATTTAGTGTACCGGGATTGGCGTGGGGATGCGAGTGCGGGCAGATAGAATGACAGACATGATTCCTGCGAAGCTGGTGAAAACCGTTGTCTGCCCCGTCTGCCATGGCGAATTGCGATTTAACGCAGATTTTACGAAATTGCGCTGCACGGAGTGCGGCAAGGGGTTTCGCGTGGAGGACGGCATCCCGGTGCTGCTGGCACAGGAGGCGGAGTAAGGACAAAACTGGCGTTCGGGCTCAACTTTTTGCGGGAATTGTCCGATGAAGAAGGAAATGCCCCGGGTGGGGATGGCGCAAATGGGCAAAGGAACAGTAACGGAGTCCCGGCCCGGATTCATGATTTTTAACGGAATATTTTTGCTGAAACAAACCACAAACAGGCGGGGGCAGAGGAATGTCTGCATCGAAACGCGACCTTCCAGAGTCTAACGGGTTACTAGAAGTAGGTGGAGGTGACCCGATGCACGCCGAAAAGTTTTCGGTATTTGAAGTCGCAGAATTGCGCAGTGAGTTGTTGCAGAGCGGGCTGGATGCTCGCGACGCAGCGGAACTGATGCAGGCATTTCTGGCGGGGCGGGGCTACGGGGTTTCTCCGGAGGCGGCGCGTACCGCGGCGTTTACGGTGGAGGGCTCAGGCTGCTCGCTGGAAGTAATGCAGCGGGAGTTGGACCGGATCGCCATGGTGCAATAAGGGCAGTCGACACAAATAGAGTTCTGACCCTGAATACAACAAAGCTCTCGCGGATGCGAGAGCTTTGTTATTTGAGCGGGCTGCCCTTTTGACGGACAGCCCGCTTGCGTTAATTAATTGTGATCGGCGTCGAACTGCTGGTTGTAACACATGCAACCACGTAATATCCGCCGGAGAGGCCCGAGGGCACGGTGATTGACGTTGAGCCTGAACTGCTAGCCCCTATTGCCAGCAAACCAGTACTCCGGTTTGCATAGACCGATCCGCTGGCGCTACTGGTCGTGGCCGGTTTTTGGCCACGTTTTCGAGATTGCGAGCAGGTACTGGCCTTCGGGGGCCAGTGTATCCACCAGAGCAGCGAACTTCGGGTCCATCCGCACCTCCGGCTTCGGCTTTCGCGGGCGCACGCCTATGAAAGAGCAGATTATCGGATGTTCAGGCGCGGCCCCTAAATCCAGAACTCCTGACAGGCTATACTTCTGAAATCCCAGTTTCCAGAAGGAAGTCAGAAGTCCCGTTTAGGCGTTCAGATCGAGAAGTTTTGTAAGTGAGACAACCGATGCAAAAGTCAGAGATCATACCGGACACCGAGTATGCGTTTAGAGAGAAACGCGAAGCCGGAGCCCCTTTACAGCGCGTTCGAATCCTTCAACATATTTGCCGAAGTAAATGGAAGGCTCAGTGGATTGATCCGAATCCTGGACTGACTGACTGCGTTGAGTCCGGCCAGCTCGTTGCCCTCTGGAAAGAACACAAAGCGTTCCTACAGGAAGAGGAGAACGCGGAACGACTGCGCGAGCACAATAATATTCATGGCTACGACGGTAATTCGCCGATTGACAATGCGGTGGTACAGGTCTTTGAAGCAGTCGGGGAACAGGTTCAGTGCTATAGAGGGGGCCTCTCCGGAGCTCCGGAAGCGATTGAGCGCGTGAAGGCGCGGGCCAATGTTCGCAGCTCAGGCGAACCCTACACAGCATACCGCGATCGAAAGGGAACTCTCCACTGGCCGTTCGATGCTGCTTTCGAACTAGCACGCAAATTCTGTGCAGCCGAACCATCGACGGTCCTTGCTGGTGTCGAAAGCATGGAGAGCGAATGGTCTAGCGAATCGTCCCGGCCAGGGGAGGAATACATCATCCCACTTCTGAATCAGTGTCGTGCGTCTTGGGCATTGATAAGGCAGTGGACTGGGCACGATCCTGCCATCGAGGAACGCGCAGTTTACATTCAAAGGCTCGAGCGGTTGGTTCGGGATGCGATCTACGCTTTGCAGAAAGCTGGATTGGACAGTGATGCTGCGAAGCTGCACCAGGCGATGGAAAAACTTTGAAGCAGAGGATTCACGATATGGAATTGCCCACGGGACTAAACGCAAGCGCCAGGAATCGCCCACAGGACTAGAGCAGAGAAGGCCATGCCAGAATCGATCGCGCGAGCATTAGCAAGGCATCTCTAGGAGCAACAAGGCGGATACCAAGAGCGGCATAACAATGCTGATCCGTTCTTCGCGGCGGCTCTCCAGCGCTACCGCGCCATGATCGATGACTACCTTCTCTTTGCCATCTGCTGTCTCAAGTCCCAGGTTGTCGCTGGCGCGATGGCCTGTTTATTTTGAGGTATCCAGAAAAGGATGTAAGCGGATGGCTCTGTGCCTCGATACATCAAACAGCATCGGTATCCCGACAATATTTACCGAGCGATTCAAGACTGCGAAGTGGAGCTTATTGGCAGCAGGAGAGTTTCACGGTTCGAAGGAAGTTGCAGGTCCTTCGCATGAAACCACTCACGCTCATTTCGACGTCCGCACCGGGCTTACCGAATGGCCCTGTGAGGCAGCAACAGCCAAGCCGGCGGCAAGTCCCGCCATGCCACCTCCGATGAGAATCAGCGTCCCAGTACTAAGTCTCGGCGAAAGCGCTACGTGCGGCGCATGCCCCTTGGGTACGTCCGACGACGGCGCATCGGCATCTTCGCCGACAGGAGAAGCCCAACTGGTACCGGAGGCCAACATCTTTGAATTCGTGCCCCACGTCACCACCAGCGGACCTCCGAGACTAGCCACAACAATGGCATCATCCTTACGCAGCACTCGGTACTTCGCGGTTGCGCCCGACGGCGAGACCGTATAGCGTGCAGCGTGAGTTGAGCAGCCACCGTGCGTGTCCACAGTCACGACTCCGGACATCAAATTCACGCCGCTGCCTTCAATCTTGACCGACGTATCCGCCGTGATCGAGATGTGGCTGTTTTTCGTGCTGAAATTTGCAATCGAACCGCCCATCGTCTTCACCAAATCTCCGTTGAAGATGGCGGTTGCTCCCGGAACACTGCTGCCATTCAACAAAACAGCGCCGACCGGATAAAGCATCGCCGTGCTTGGATCGGCAAATAACGTAGTCGCTGAAAACATGAAGATCGTCACAACGCTAACCAGTTTGAGTAGGACCCGGTTCATTGATATTCCTTATCCCGAACAATTACGATCTTGGAATTTCGAGAACGCGCTGTAAAGCAGTGAAACTACGTGATTCAAAGCGTCTGGTGAAGGTAAAATTATTACACCTTCACCGGATATCGGCAAGCAGAAACACTGGAACTGATCCTTAAGATTATTCTTAAAAGGGACCGCCATAGCGAGTCCGCGTGGATTGACGCCAGCGAGTTAGGCGGAGATAGCTCCATGAATACATTGTTGTTGCTCGGCTCTGGTATGGTCACTAGCCGCAAATCCGAAAGAACTTGCAACTCAAATTCTGTTTTAATGAGGATTTCGTCGTGTTGTCGCTAAGGATCAGTATAATCAGCGTACACATAATTCTTTACCGGAGTCCGAGAGAAAGTAGTCGGCCTGCGCCACCTCACGGCCCGCAAGTCCGGATTTGTAAGCAAAATTTTCTGAGGCATCCACCTAGGGTTTGTTCTTAGAATGCGATCTGATGCGCGGGTTGCGAAGATGAAGGATAGGGGTCGCATTTGGCGCACAAGGTCAGTCTGGACGGGAGAGGTGGTGTCCATGACACCGAACGCACGTTCGCATAAGAACATTAGGAAACTGCAATTGATACGTGCAGGAGTCTCCAATCTGAGCTTGTTCTACGAATGCAAATCAGAGCAGGCACGCCGCGCGGGAGCTGAGGAACCGCTTCGGCATCCATACACCGCACGTGCTTTTGCGAGTCTTGCGCCGGAAAAGGCGGAGCCGTCTTCATAAGGATGTCCGGACACACCGGCTGCTTAAGCACTTCACAAGATCGCGTTCCCAGCCACGCTACTTTACAGAGAATCAGCTACTTACACCACGAACTGCTGGGTACAATTTTCCATGATCAAGGAACTTCAGAAAAATAGCGCGCAGAACCAGCTCAGGCTCTTGGGATTTCTCAACATTTTGCCGCCAGGGTGGGAGCGTCTTGGCGGAAGCACCATGGCTTTCACGATCGCTAATTTTGGAACCAAGGCTCTCAGCTTTGTCCTGCTAATCCCACTTTATACCCGTTTCCTGAATCCAGCAGAATTCGGGATCGTGAGCTTGAGCGAAGCCCTGGCGGTCGCGGTCTCCACCATTTATGCCTCCGCTTTCGAAATATCAATTCAGCGGTTCTATCATCGCTACACGGACCCCAACCTAAGAAGAGCATGCGTGAGTACGCTGCTTCAGGTCGGTGCAGTCGTTATCATCGCTGTTTGCACTCCAACATTGCTCTTCGGAACCTACCTTCACCATCTTCTTCCCCGATTTAATGTTCCGTTTTATCCATACGTCGCCTTGGCGATCGGTACGTTCGCCTTGAATCAAGTGATCTCATATCGGCTTGTGCTGTATCTGGCAGAGCAGCGCGCAAAAGCATACATGTCATTGTCCCTTACCCTGTTTTTTGCAACTGCAGTCGGTATCATTACTTTTGTCGTGCTGTTGCGTGCGGGTGCCGTCGGAATGCTGCTCGGTAAATTTGTACCGACGGGAATTATGGCGCTCTGCGCCATTTTCTTGCTGCGCAAATGGCTGGTTCTAGGCTGGCATCGAGAAACCCTCCGCGAGTTCAAGAGATTTTCGGCCCCGATGTCGGCATATCCGTTCATCGTGCTGGGTTTGAATGTCGCTGATCGCCTGATCCTGCAACGATACCGGTCGATGGCCGAAGTGGGGATCTACTCACTCGCTTACGGCGTCGGGATGGCGATGTCACTCGTCGCGCTGTCGCTCTATCAATCGTGGACGCCGCTCTTCTACAAGACAGCCGCCCTGGGCAAAGCCCTTGAATGGAAAAACGCGAAACTGTTGACTGTTGCTCTCTTAATCAATGTGATGTTCGCGATTGCTGGGGTGGCCGTCTCGCCTCTATTTGTTTCGAGACTTTTGGATTCACGCTACCGGGATGCGGCTGTCCTGGTCCCGTACATCATCGTTGGCTACCTGCTTCGGAGTTTCACATACAGCTTCCACGTACCGGTCCTCGTTGCAGGAAAGACGCTAGCGATATCAATATCGGGGGCAATTGCGCTGATTGTCAATATCGCCATCAACTTCGCTTTCATACCGCGGTACGGTATCTATGCTGCTGCCTATGCAACCGTAATCGCCTACGCTGTCGAGTTGGTGGCGGTCTACATGTTCGCCCAGAGAGTCTACCCACTTCCTTACCCGCGCACGAAGCTGGTTGCTGGAATGATCCTATTGGCGCTGACGTTAGCGGTCAGCGAGAGTTCGATCGGACAGAACCTTCTGACGGTGGGACTGACAGCCTTGATCGCGATTGGGTCCGTAATGTACATGATCCGAGGGGTAACCCGATGGACTGAGCCTAGAAGCAGTCTCATAAATGTCTGAAGAGCATTTGCAGACAGGCGAGGTGGACGAAGCCGAGGAAGTTCTCGATGTGATATTCCCATCGGGTGACGAGTCGGCGAAAATTCTGCATCCAGGCGAACAAGCGTTCCACTCTCCAGCGTCGCCGATAGCGGCGCAACGGGCGTCCATCTTGCGTCTTGCTGCGTCGGCTTCTGTTTGGGGCGATCATCTCGATGCCGTACTCTTCGCTCAGCCGCTGATCCAGCTTGTCGGAGTCGTACGCTTTGTCGCCGATCAGTCGTGCCGGCAGTTCGTCGAGGAAGCTTCCAGCAAGGACACATTCCACCAACTTGCACTCGGCCGGTGAAGCGCTGTCGACAGCAACGGCGAGAGGAAGACTGTTACTAGCGGCGATAGCGATGATCTTCGTGCCCCCCGGCGCTCACGAAGAATGACCCAGTAGTGTTCGATTGAACTGACCCACGTCGGAAACAGGATTCGTAACAAGCAGAGAAGCAGACACATCATCATCCCACGCCGAAGGCGTGGCTGTTTT
>Ga0181520_10001908_pt1 | contig 40787 bp, 32 predicted proteins | sample PEATcosm2014_Bin_29_FD_132451 | JGI IMG/M metagenome (GOLD analysis project Ga0181520, IMG submission 132451) | Peatland microbial communities from MTU Mesocosm Facility, Houghton, MI, USA - PEATcosm2014_Bin02_30_metaG | ecosystem: Environmental > Terrestrial > Soil > Wetlands > Peat | place... | reverse complement strand
CCTCAGCCGGATGCTTCAGCGTCCGGGACACCGCGCCGCCCCATACCGAGTCGTCCGCAGGACGAATGGCCGCAGGCCCCATTGCCGCCTGCGCCGGCAGACGGCTTCGGGCGGCTGCGCCGCCATCCGTCCTCGCGGACGGAAACGGCCCTGATCGCCAGCCCAGAACCGAGCGCTGAAGCGCCCGGCTGAGGGGCGCTTCGCGCCGGGCGTCCTGGCGGACGCAACAGCAACGACTTCGTCCGCATCCTGATACGAAATCCCGGCCAGGACCAGTTCGAGGTCACGACCCACACGCATTGAAGAAGAGCCTCCGCAGGGGGAGCCGAAGCCCTCGGACACGCGGGTGGCCACCGCCCCCAGGCCCTGTGGGGCGGGCGTCTCAGTGTCTCAGTGTAGGGAGCCAATCGTACAAGAGGAACTGCACGCGACCGATCAGAAGCGACACACGGGCCATCACGGTGTTGCCGAATCCGGCGCCGAAGGCGATCATGAGGAACCATATCCCCGCACGTGAGGACGCTTTCAGAACACCCTTGTGCTCCAGTGAGAAAAAGAAGTAGCTAAGCACACACAATACGCCCACGAAGAGGATGATGCTGTCAAACCCCTGCATGAGTTGTACGTGGTGATCGTGGATCGGAATCAGCGGCTGCATCGTCCCGTTCATCTGTTTGAGCAGCCTCGCCTGGATCTTCGTCGGGATGTCCATGCCGCACGAAATGCCAAGCACGAAGGCGATGGGCCAGCGGGCAAGCCAGTCGATCTTGGGGATGAACCGGCTGAACATCATCAGCCCCAGCAGGCCGGGGACGATCGCCAGCCAGTGCGGCGACTGCAGGTCGGCTTTCTCCGGGAAGAACAGCGGGTTGATGAGGTCGGGGATGACGTTCGTGGTGACCGTGATGACAACGCCATACCCCGCTGAGACGCCCACGAAGAGATGCTCGGCGAACTTATAGACCGGGTTATCGGCGTACAGGAAGCTGTAGATCGCCAGCGTCAGGAACGCCGCAACCCAGATGCCGATGACCTGGGGAGTGAGATGGAAGATTGACGGAGCTGCGGCATCCATGTCAGCAAAGGCCTCTTCAGCGCGTCGGTGCCGGCTCTCCATTGATGCCGGTCGGTGGCGGTGGGCTTCGCGCTCTAGCGCGGCTTCCGGCTCATGAGGTAGCCGATGTTGCCGAGAACGACGAACAGCACGATCAGCGCGTGGGCGATGGACTGCGATGCCATACCCAAAACGCCCTTGTCGCGTTTGCCTAACAGAACCTCGTAGTCGGCTGCGCCCTTGAGCCCGTTCATGAACCCGCTGAGCTGTCCGGTCTGCAGGAAGGGGTAGTAGTCGACCGCCATGACCGCGGTCACGCCTGCGGCGAGCTTCCCATGAAACTGCTCGACTGCGAACTGTATCCAGGCGTCCACAGTGCTACTCGATGCGAGGTCGATGATGCAGCCGATTTGCTGGTAATTGCGGATGCCGGCCATGACGGGCATCGGGGCCGTAGGCTTCTCGTTGACCGTCCGGTAGACGTGTTGGATGTCAACACCCATGCCGGTGATGACGGAGGCCCCGCCGCTCTTGAACCCAAGGTTGAGATAGTCGACGTCCTCCACCTTGGAGAACTCCGGCGCGACCTTCGCCAGGGTGTCCTCGGCGAGGGGCACCCCTTGCACGTTCAGACACACGGTGAGGATGCGCAAGTTCTTCTTGAACGCGTGGCGAACGAGTGCGACGGCCATCGGCTGCAACTCGGGCATGGACGCCGGACCGTAATCGAAAGCGATCATGATCGGCGTGCGCGCGGGGAGCTTGTCGATCAGGTCGTAGAGGTCCTTTGTCGGCGGCGAGACAGCGCCGTTCGGCAGTTGCAGACCGGTCAAAAACGGGACGATCACCGCTAACGCGATGGCGATGAAGATGTACCGGCGGTCGATGTGCTGGAGGCGCTCAAACATGAGAGTGATGGCTGATGAGCGATGGAGGGTGTGCGGCTCGACGCAACTGCGACGGTCGCCAGCCCATCGTTCACGGTTCAGCGTTCAGTGTTGCGGTCAATGTCCGCCAAGATGCGATCTCTCGATACCGAATATGATCCGCAGGCTCGTGGCGATCGATCCGAGCGCGACGCCGAAAAGAATGCCGCGCTTGGCCCCTACGGCCGGTGTGTTCATGATCCACTCGGTCGCCCCGCTGATCGGCATCCCGCGCAGGTGGGCGGACACCACGAGCAGAGCCACGGGCACGAGCATCAGTGCCACCCCAAGCGCCCATGCGGTTCCGCGACCGAAGCGTGCGGCACACCACGGGAATGCGGCCCAGGCGATGCACAGGAACAGCAGTCCGGCCCAGATGCCGTAGGCCCCATGCTGGACCATCATGTCGCCGAGGGGGACGCGCCCTAACATGACGATCACTGCGGTCAGCAGCAGCACCGTCGCCTCAGGCGTGCGGGCCCGAAAAGTGCGATAGGCAGCCGAGGCCATGAAGAACGCCAGGAGGGAGAACATCGTTGCGTCAAGCGGGTTGAACACCGAGTCGAAGGCCCACATGAAGGGCGATCCCTTCTCGGAGCCGCGCGCCGCGCCGATGGTGACCATCGCGATGAAGGAAACCAGCGTGACGACCGAGTAGCCCCAGTCCTGTCGGCGGCGGCGGATCTTCTCCCAGTGCGTGCGGATAAGGCTGCTGATCCCCAAAACCATCGTGAACGCGATCACGATGCGCGTCCATGCCTGCAATTCTTCATAATAGACGACGCCCAGGTGGTGAGGCACGAAGAACTGCACCAGCATGAACAGGCCGGCCAGGAAACAGATGGCGATCGGGACGTGAACCCTCATTTGGTGTTGAACCACTCCACAAAGCGCGGGACGACGCCGCTATGGAAGATCGCGATGCTCGCAATGGCCGTCGATACGATGAGCATGAGGCCGATGATCGCCTTACCGATGTCTTGACCTTTGAGTTGTGCCAGCAGGACTGGATCGCGAGAGAGATACGCGCCGGCGGCATACAACTCCTCGCCCATGAGCGTGTAGTCGCAGGATGTGATGAAGAAAGGAAGCTGCGTGTCGGCGTCCGTGCCGGCGATCTGAATGGCGCCGGCCTCGTTCCCGGTTTCGGCGAGGATCAAAGACTCGGCGAAGAAGTAGCCCATGTAGAAGTTTGCGGCCGGCTTCTCGCGCAACATCAAGCCGTCCACGGCGGCGACGTAGCCAAACTGGCTGTCGGTGACGAAGTAGATGTTCTCCGGCTGATAGGCGTCGGGACGCCCGGCCTCCGTGTACGATTCGCGCACGATCTCCCGCGTCACCGACATGACCATCGGGTCGTTGCAGGGGGCAAGGATCGGAGTCTCATACGGGGCGGCACGACGCGCGAGATGGCCCAGGATGAGCATCGCGGCGATCGTGGGCACGTCGCCGATGCCGGTGAGGCCGGAGACGAACAGAAGCGGCTTGCCCATCTCGGTCGCCCGACCGATGGCGTCGTCCACGGCCTGCAGACCGGCGATGGGGCGGATGTACATGTCGCGGCGGCGCGCGAAGATCAGCGCGAGAATGACGACGATGGTATAGATGGCGGCGGTGGCCGCGACGTTCGTCCGGTCCGGGTTGTACCACTTGCCGACCGGTTGCACAGGCCCGACCTCGGGCGTGGCGGCTTCCTGCTCGCCCTTCGTGGTCAGCTTGTTGGCCTTCTCGTCCACCTCCCAGGCGGCGCCTTCGGGCAGATAGACGGCGGACACGCTGAAGTAGTGCATCGGCGAGGGCCACGGATCGAGGTTCTTCACATTCGTCTCGGTCTTGTCCGTGCCCTTGACGAACTTGGCGACCTCGGTCTTAGCCGGATCGGGGACCTTCTGCCCCAGAAGCTTCTCGTACAGACGCACGGCGGGGGTGGGGGCATCCTGCCGATGCTCGACCGCGTAGCCGGCGAGAGTAAAGCCTGCCGGCGGCGGGCTTTCGGGGGCCGTCCACTTGAGGATCAGGGCTGTCCCCTCGTCATCTTCCGGGTCGGGCGTGACCGAAAGCCCCGTAGGCGCAGGCAAGCCGGCGGCCCACGACTGTGCGGTCGCGAGTGCAGCGAAGATGCCGATTACGAGGCGGGCTTTGCGCATCATCGTCATAGTCTGTGGGGCCGTATAGGCCCTGTTTCACCCGATATCTGGACTGCGGCGGCCTGCGTCCGAGGATGTGCGTGCCCACCAAAACAGGACTCGGCTCGGACATGCAACTGCCGGACTGGCTGCCTCCGCCGGAACCAACGGGGGATTGACCACAAAGACACCAGGGCACTAAACGGCCAAACCACTCCTGTCAGTACCTGCACTGTCGTTTCGTGTTTTCACGTCTTCGTGGTCGGAGTCGTCGGTCGGTCCCATAGCATTCTCCGCAGTGAACACAGATCGGATTCCGAAACACTATCCCTCTATCAACTCCACATTCGCCCTCGGTACGGTGATCTCTTCCCCGGTGTCGGACAACTTCGCCACCAGGACGCGGACCATCGACTCCGTCTCGATCTTGCGCAGTTCCTCGGGCAGCGCCGACACTGTCGCCAGCCGCCCGAAATACGGGTCGCGGATCAGGCGCACCGGGCTGCCGATGCGCAGGCCCTCCATCGCCTCCTCGGCGACAGCGGCGCTTTCGGGTTGCGCGATGAGCACTTCGGGCCGGATGACGCCCGCGCGAATCTGCGTGGCCCCGCTGATCGAGGCCCTCTGTCCCTCAAGCGACTTGAGCAGGTCGAAGGTCCGCCGGGCCATGTCGATCTGCCCGAAGCCCTCGGTGAGGATCAGGGTGATGCCCACGTGCTCCTGCCCGGTGATCGCCACTCCCACCCGATAGCCGAGGAACGTGTCGAGGTCCACATCGTTCAGCCCGCCCACGACGATACCCGCGGCTCCGACCTCCACCGCCCGGCGCAAGGCCGCGAGGGTCACTAAACTGCCGCCGACAATCACTTTGCCCCGGCACGTCTCGTCGATGGTCGGCGCGTCGAGGACATCCTGCGGATCGTGCGCTACCATCTTCAGCTCGCCGAAAGCCTCGCCCCCGAAGCCGAAGATGCCCTGCACGAGCGCGCAGTTGCACTCGACGATCACGCCCTCATCCGCGATGATCTCGGCGACCGTGCCGTCCACATACGCGACGACTTCCACCGGGATGGCCTTCCCCCGCACCAGGACCTGGCCGGTCACGGAGGAGATGGTCTCGATCGTGCCCTCAACCGGCGCGGCGACGATCGAGTGCAGCAGCCCCCACAGCGCCTTCGTCTCGGCGATGATTTCCCCGCGCGCGACGGCTTCACCCTCGTGCTTGACCATGAGGCGGGCGAGTTCTTGCGGCTGGCAATTCAGTTCCCGCGCGGCATTGACGGTGGTGACGCCGCCGGGAAGCGCCGTGGCCGCGACGATGTCCTGCGCCGACACGCGGTCGCCTAGCTTCACGCGGACCTCCCCTGCAAGGGGCAGCCGCCGGGTCTTCTGGAGAGTGGTGTACCCGGTCACTCGCAGGCCGGGGGTGTAGGAATGCGCCATGTTCGGTATGCCGTCCGGTGGGCCGGTCAGTTTCCCTCAGGTAGTTCCGCCGATGCGCAGGGGATTCCTGTCGTTGCAGCCAACCGTTTCGCCGCCGGCGGCGAGGAATCCTCTCTTCCCTCGGTTCTTCCTCGATCTGTGTAGGTAGGTTGATCCCGCCGGGGCGGGACTGAATAGACCGCTTCGGGCGCATGGTCGTTATCCGCGCCGTCGCGTCCGCAGGACGCCTGGCCCCGCCGCAGGCGGGGACCCTCAGCCGGACGCTTCAGCGTCCGGGATCGGTCGCGCTCCACGTCACCCCGTCCGCAGGACGGATGGCCGAAGGCCCCATCGCCTGCGCCATCGACGGCTTCGGGCGGCTGCGCCGCCACCCGTCCTGTGGACGGGGACGATTCTACTTCGGCCCTGAACCGGACGCTAAAGCATCCGGCTGAGGGGCGCTTCGCGCCGGGCGTCCTGCGGACGCGACGACAACGGCTTCGTTCGCAGCCTGGTACGAAATCCTGACCAGGACCAGTTTGCGGCATCTACCCACACACATTGAGGAAGAGCCAATCCTCTCTTCACTCTCCGCCCCTTGCCGGAACTGATGGGCGTAGGCCGCGCCTACCGGCCCTTGTCGGCACTGCTGCCGGATGGACGGCCCTGCAGGTAAGCGGGCCGGGCGTGACGAATATTGCCGCGAAAACCGTCGTTTGCCTCTCCCCTCCCGGTACGGGAGGGGTGCCCCGCGCAGCGGGGCGGGGTAGGGCCGTCCGACTCATTTTCATCGTTTCAGAGTGCCGGAACCCGGCATGATAGCTATCTACATCTTGCCGCACCGAAAGCACAACATGCTTGAGCGCACTTTCATCCACGTGCCCGGGATCGGGCAAACTACCGAACGCCGCTTGTGGGAGGCGGGCGTTCGCGAATGGCAAGATGCACTGGGCCTCGAGCGCAAGCCGCTGAGTTTCTCCGAGGAGCGCTGGCGGCTCGTGCGCGACACGCTGACCAGTTCCGTCCAAAGCCTGAATGCGGGCGATCACCGGCATTTCGCAGGATTGCTCGCCGCCCGCGATCATTGGCGCGCCTTCCCCGACTTCCAGCATCGGGCCGCCTATGTGGACATCGAGACCACGGGCTGCACGGGCTTCGACATGGTGACCGTGATTGGTGTATATGATGGCGTCCGCACCCGCCAGTACGTCGCCGGGGACAACATGGATCAGTTCCCCGCAGACATCGACGATTTCAGTCTTCTCGTCACCTTCAACGGCGCATGTTTCGACCTGCCGTTCCTGCGCCAGCGCTTCCCTGGATTGGACTTCCACCAGCTTCACATCGATCTACGTTACCCCCTCGCATCGCTTGGTTTGAAGGGCGGCCTCAAGGCGATTGAGAAGCGCGTGGGCCTGGCGCGCGGCGATGCTATCGACGGCATGGACGGCTGGGATGCCGTGCGCCTGTGGCACGAATACCGGCAGGGCAGAGAAGCATCGCTGGAATTGTTGCTCGAATACAATCGGGCGGACATCGAAAACCTGGCGGTGCTCGTGCGATTTGGCTACGAACGCCTGTGGGAACGGCTGGAGACCGGGCCGGCGTGCGCGGCGGGGAAGTAGCGCTTTGTGATCGTGAATCTTTGATGGAATGGCGATATTGCTGAACGGCCTTAACATCTTGGGGGGCTGCGCCCCCCAAACCCCCGCGATACTGAACGTCAAATGCCTTTGGGGATGCGGGGGTCTGGGGGACGCAGTCCCCCAGGACGTAAAGGCCTTTAGGACGACGTTCGAGGCCGTGCAGACCCATCTTGCGGAGGCGCGACATGAAGGTATTTGCCCGACGCGTGGCGGTATTCCTGAGCGTCCTGTCCCTGCTTCTCCTCGCGTGCGCACTGACGGCCTGGGCTCGTGGGGGCGGCGGGGGCGGCGGTCACGGCGGTGGTGGCGGTGGCGGCCACAGCAGCGGTGGAGGCGGCTTCGGGGGCGGCGGGTTCTACGGCGGGTCTCACTACTACGGGGGCGGGGGCTATGGTCGCTCGTACGGGCCGCAGACTCCTCTCACGCCCGCGCAGGCCGAGGCTCAGCGACGGCAGCGCAACCGTATGCTCGCCTACGGGGCCGGCGGCTTCGGCGCGGCGGCAGTCGGCGGCGGAGCCCTTTGGTATGGGATGAGCGGCTTTGACCTGATCGCGCTCGGATTTGTTCTCCGGCGCAAGCGCGACTATGTGGGGGCGATTGACAGGCTCGTCGAGGATACGAATTTCGCGGATGCCGACTCGCGCGATGAACTACTGCGCAACATCGGCAGTCTGTTCGCCACGGACGACATGGAGGAGGCTTACGCGATCCCGATCCCGATCAAGCGGAACTCTGATGGCGCGGCGCGACAGGGCGCGGAACTCGACCGCCAGCATCAGGCGCTCGCCGATGTGAAGCTGCAGTACCAGGACGGCGGGCAGGCGACCGCGCAGGGCGATCGCGAGGCCGCCACGACCGATGATGACCGCTGTGTGCTCAGCGTCATCGTCTCGGCCCAGCGGGGTCTCGCGCGCCGATTCCAAACCTGCGCCGGTTCGGCGGCACTCGAGGCGCTGAAGCTCCTGGCCTCTTCCGGCAGCCCGGCGGTCGACGGCCTGTGGGTGTTCTACGTCCCGGCGCTTGAAGAGCCGCTGCCGGCCGATTATGCGAAGATGATCTTCGGCAACCTGCACGCCTGCGATACGAACTTCAAGGCCTCGGACGCTCTGCCGGTGGAGGCTCCGGAGCCCGAGCCGGGCGAGGACCAGCGCGCGGCGTAACGGCAGGACCGCTGCGCCGCCGGCACAGGGAAAGCTACGTGCTTGGCGGCAACACGTATCGAGAGACCAGGTTGTTCGGAGAGACCGATGAGTATCGCCAAACACATGGGTTCAGGCGGTCTCGTAGTCCAGCCGCCCCGAAAACCGCCATTTGCCTCTCCCCTCCCGGTACGGGAGGGGTGCCCCGCCGCAGGCGGGGCGGGGTAGGGCCGTCCGGGCCAGCGGCTACTCCATAACGGCATCGTAACCGTTGACCGCAGTCGCCGACACGCACAAAGGAACACCTGCTCTCGATGACATCGCCCTTCGCTCCGACGCGGCGCTTGATCGGCGCCGCTTTTTTGGTTGACTTCGCCGTGGGCGTTGCGAGTCTGGGCGTCACCGAGCTTGGCGTCCTGCTGAAGGCCTCGCCGTTCCTTTTGGGCCTCATGGGCACCGTCGGCTCGGCGGCGTATACCCTCGGTTGCCTGTTCAGCGGGCGGCTTTCCGACCGCTATGGCCGGCGGCGCTGCGTTGTCGCCTGCACGCTGATCGTCTCCGGCGTCTGGCTCGTCGTCGGCCACGTCGACCGGCCGACACAGATACTGCTCCTCGTGCCGTTCTCCGGCCTCGGCCTCTCGCTCTTCTGGCCGCCGCTGCAAGCCTGGCTGGCCGAACTGACCCAGGGCGGGCGGCACGAGTTGAACCGCACCCTCGGGCTGTTCAACATGCTCTGGTGCGCGGGCTTGATGCTTGGCCCCATCGCCTGCGGGTATCTGTGGAGCGCCGGTCACCTGCTGCCGTTCTTCGCCGGAATCGGAGCGATGGTCCTCGTCCTGACGATCGCGCTTACGGCACCCCGGAGGCGCGTGTCGGCGGCCCCCGGCGACCCGCCCGACAAACGCGAAGCCCCTCACCCCCGGGCGGCCCTGTTCCTTCATCTCGCCTGGGCGGGCAACTTCGCAAGCTGGTTCGCCAGCGGAGTCATCAAATCGCTGTTCCCCAAACTGGGCGACGATCTGGGCCTCGCCCCAAGTCTCGTCGGCTGGATGATCGCCGCGATTCATATCGCGCAGTTGCTCATCTTCTGGCTTGCCCGGCGCACCGATAGGTGGCAGTACCGTCTCTGGCCGATGCTCTGCGCGCAGGCCCTGGCGCTGGGCGGGATGCTGCTGGCCTTCTGCACAGGCAGGCCTTCCCTGTTCTTCGTCGCTTTCGCCGCCGTCGGAGTCTGCGCCGGCGTCACTTATGTGGGCAGCCTGTTCTACAGTCTCCACGGGAATGCGGACGAAAAGGGCGGCAAGGCCGGTCTGCATGAGGCCGTCCTCGGAAGCGGCACCTTGCTCGGTCCCCTCGTGGGTGGGTATCTGGCGAACCTCACGAACATGCGCACCCCGTTTCTGCTGGTCGCCGCCGTCTATGCTTTCGCAACCCTGGCGCAGGTTGCCTTGTGGCGCCGGGCAGCAGCGCCAACGGCGGATGTCGAGCAGCGCCTGGCCGCAGAAGTTAAGCTGCGGTCGTGACGCGTCACCGGCGTCATCTGTATTCCGGGTCTGTTCCACAACCTACATGGGAATGCGGCGAATCGGGGAAGGAACGCGAGCGCGCGCGTTGGCGCGAGTGCGGGCTATCGGGTGGGTGAGCCTGCGGGTCAGGCCGTTTTGCGGCGGCGGCGTCTGCAGACGCGCAGCGATAGTGGCAGCGCCGGCAGAAGCAGTGCCCACGTCTGCAACTCGGGCGTCGAGCCTCCCCCGATCTGGTCGAGTGTCACGTCCCTGACCAGATGGTTGTCGGTGAAGGCGCCCGTGCCGGCGGTGAACCCAAAGTAAGCGTCCTGGTAAACGTTGTAGTCGCTGACCTTGAACTCGTAAGAGTTAGTCAGATCGTTGAAGTCGTTGGCGCCGGCGTCGCCGGTTACGGTGCCTCCCCAGGCGAGGATGAAGTCCGCGTCGGTGACGCCCTGAGCGTTGACGCTGGTCGTGCATGTCAGACTGACCGGCAGCCATCCGCCATTGTCGTTGATGAAGCTCGGACCCATTTGAGCGTCGGAGAAAACGGAAGTGCCGCCGGGCGTGCCGAGGCTCCCCGCGACATGCGTCGCGTCTGTCCCGTTCAACTCCTTCAGGTCAGTGTACTGGTACGCCATTCCCGAGAGCGAGTTGGGGTTCGGGGTGGGATCGCCGTACTCGCTGTTGTCATGGGTGTCGAACTCGAACGTGTAGCCTTTGACGTCCGTCCCCGTGGGTAGCCCCAACAGCCCCCCGCTGCCGCCGAGCAACTCGGTGGTCGAGGCCGCGTTGGTGGTCGTGGTGAACGGTGTCGCATCCAGCCACGTGAAGGTCAGGCCATCCCCATGCCAACTGGGGTCTGTCCACTTGACGCCGTTTTGCCAATAGCCGCCGTCGCCGACGTGGATCTCCGCCGTCAGCGTCCAGTTCCCGGAGTTGAAGGCGCTGCCCGTGTAGAAGAGGCTGCCTGCCTCGTTGGAGCCGGTATCCGTGAGTTGCGCGTATGAGTTGTCGCCGGCGACACTCGCGCTGCCCTGGGCAGACCAGCCGCTCGCCGCCGATCCCGAGAACTGATTGCTGAAGACGCTTGACTGCGCGTGCGCCGAGGCCGCCAGGCCGAGGGCCATAGCCAGGAGGACGGCACGAATTGAGGCTGCCCCGACACGGTACGGCATACCTGAACCACTTCCCCGCTGGTCCTGGTCATCTCTCGCGAATGTCGCGCAAAGCTGACTTATGTAAATCTATTCTGATGTTACAGTGACGAACCTAATTGTGTCAATGCCCGAAATCGCCCTGTCGCGGACACGCGCACGTCGCCCCTGTTTTCCGTTGCCCCCGCTCAATGGTTCCTTTCCTCATTCATCTCGGTGTACAATCACACCATCATCGTAGGAGGCTCATACGGATGCCGTCGGTATACGTGGCCGTCGATCTCGACGCGATCCAGCACAATGTGCGCCAGGTGCTCGGCAGGCTGGGCGGAGCGAAGCTGCTGGCGGTCGTGAAGGCCCACGCCTACGGCCACGGCCTTGCGCCGGTCGCGCAAGCGTGTGTCGAGGCCGGCGCGGCGTGGCTTGGGGTCAGCGCCGTCTCCGAGGGGGCCATATTGCGGGATGCCGGAATCACCGCGCCGGTGCTCGTCTTCCTCCCGCCGTTGGAGGAAGAGTGCGAGGAGATCGTCGCGCGCGAGCTTTGCGCCACGGTGACCAGGCAGGAGCATCTTGGTTGGCTGCGGGACGCCGCCGAGAAGACGGGGAAAGTCTCGCAGGTTCAGGTTTTCCTCGACAGCGGTCTGGCAAGGCCGGGCGCGGGCGATGATCTGGGGGAGATCGTGCGCCTCGCGGGCCGGTTCCCGCAGCAACAGCGGCTGCTTGGCATCTACACGCACTTCGACTGCACGCGGGGCGTGCCGGTCGGCGAGCCTCTCGACATCGTCACTCCCGGCGCACAGCTCAAGGTCTTCGCCGCGTCGATGAAAGCCGCGGCCAAGGGCGCGGGGGTGTCGGAGCCTCTCTTCCATGCCGCCGCCAGCGCGATGGTGTGCGATCAGCCGCAACACGCGCTCGATATGGCCCGCGTCGGCACATTGCTGTACGGGCAGTACCCCGGCCATGTGCGCAACGAGCCGTTCGACCTGCGCAACACCTTCGAGTTGCGCGCGAAGATCATCGACCTCAGCGAACACCCGAAGGGCACGCGGATCGGGTATGGCGGGGAGTTCGTCTGCGCTCGCAAGACCCTCGTGGCGACGCTGCCGGTCGGCTTCTCCCACGGTTTGGGGGTCGGTCCGGCGTCGGCGCTGTCTCGGCCGCAGTCGTGCCTCAAGGAGTGGCTGCGCAAGTCGCGGGCGAGGCGCGGCATGGGGCCTGGCGAGGCGGTCACTGTGCGCGGGGAGAAGGCGATGCTCGTCGGTCGCATCGCGATGGACCAATGCTGTGCCGACGTCACCGATGTCGCCGGCGTGCAGGTCGGCGATGAGGTCGTCCTGCCTGTCCGGCGGCTATCTGTGAATGCTAGCGTGCCACGGGTCTATAATAGAGAATGCGTCGCTGGGAGCCGGTAACAGCAGGAGGGGGGCCACCCTGTGTTTCTTCCGTATTCGACCGAGCGCGAACTGACCAAAACTCCGTGGGCCACCATCGGACTTATCGGGGCGAATGTGGCCGTGTTCATCGTTCAGATGTCCGTGAGTGGGGCCACGGACGCGCTCGCGCTCGACCCCTCAGATTTCCACTGGTGGCAGCCTCTCACTTCGATGTTCTCCCACGCCGGCATCCTCCATCTCGCCGGCAACATGTGGTTCCTGTGGATCTTCGGCTGCCACGCCGAGGACACGATCGGCATCCCCAAGTATCTGCTCATGTACTTCACCGCCGGTTTCGGGGCCAGCGGGTTCGAGTGCCTCACCGATCTCGCCTTTGTAGGGCGCCTGCAGGGCGGACTGGGCGCTTCCGGCGCGATCATGGGCGTCATGGCCCTGTTCGTCACGCGCTACCGCAATGTGCTCGTGAACTTCTGGTACTGGTATTGGTACTGGATGGGCACAACCCAGATCAAGGCTCTCTGGGTGGCGATCTTCTATGTGGGGATGGATGTGTTCGGCGGGATGCTCTCGGCCGCGACGGCCGCTCAGGGGGGCGTGGGGCACTTCGCGCATATCGGCGGCTTCATCTGCGGCCTGATCTGGGCTTTCGCGCTGCGCCTGCCGGAGGAGGCCGCTGACGATGACGCCCGCGACGATGCCCGACGCCTCGCGGCCTCCGGCAGCTTCGCCCTCGCAGCGGGCGCCCTCGAGGCGCACCTCGCCAAAGACCCCGACGACCCCGATCTGCACTGCCAGGCCGCCAATTATCTGGCGATGAAAGATGAGACGCGCGCGAGGGCCGTCGAACACTGGAACAAGGCTCTGTCACTGTGGCTGGCTGAAGGTAAGAAGGACGAAGCGCTGGAGTGCTGGCGCAAGCTGGCCCGGACGTACCAGCCCCAGCAGTTCGATCCGGAGGTCATCTTCCACGTCGGCTGCGCGCTGGAGCACGCGGGCGACTGCGAGAGCGCCGCGGCGGCCTTCAACGGCGTTGCGGGGCACCATCAGGACAGCCGCATCGCGCCGGTCGCGGCTCTTCGGCTGGCCGACATACTCGCGAAACTGGGGAAATCGGACAGTGCGCGGTCGTGGTATGAATACATCGCGACAGCATGGCCCGCCTCGGAGGAAGCGCTCGAGGTGGGCGTGAGGGCCAGGCATCTGATATAGCCCGGCATGGCGTTTACTTTGGGGCTTTCTCGAGCAACTGGAACGAGACGCGCCACTTTCCTGTCCCTGTCTCCACGGTGCACGTCTTCCGGTTGACTTTCACCACCGTGCCCTGGAGCTTTCCGTGTCGCCGTTCACCGCTGTCGAAGCGAACTGCGTCTCCGGGGCGGAATGCGCTCGCCGCAACGGTGGTCGCCCGCAGCCCGGCGGGGATGACCGTCTCGGCCCTGACGCGCGGGTCGGCGTCGAAGTCGAGTTGCACGGTGGCCGTCCTGGCTCGTCCGCTGCGGGCGTGAGCCAGCGCCGCCGCCTCGTTGCCGGGGAAAAGCCCCAATTTGACCCCAGTCGCCACCAACGCTGTGAAAGCCTCGGTCCACCGCCGGCCGTGCGGGGTGTCGATGGAGTTGAGCCATCGCAGATCGGGGCCGGTGCGCAGCGCCTTCCGCCCGCGCTTCTCCTCGAAGATGCGCAGGCGGTCCTGGTCGTCGAGCACATGCGCCAATTCGTGCAGGTAGGTCAGCAGCCACAGGATCGGGTGCCGGGCGTTGCTCGGCATCCGCACGACGCCCTGGTAGCCGTAGGCCTTCCCCTCGAAACTGGCGCGCGGGCCGACGATCTGGGTCCTCACCTTGGACAGCCCGTGCATCTCGCGCAACCGGATCACGTCCGGGTGATTGAGCCAATCGGCCCCCTGTGTGATAGTGTCAAGCTTCAGTCGAAGTTGCATGATGTGCGCATAGGTGTTGTTTTGTGATGCTTTACAAACGTCTAATTTTGGCATATAATACTGGCGGAGTGTGATGCGTAATGCGAACGACTGTTGATCTCCCTCAGGACCTGCTGGCGACCGCGCTGGAACTGAGCCACGCGAAGTCGAAGCGAGAGGTCATGACTGTGGCGTTGCAGGAATATGTTAAGCGCCTCATGCGCGAGGAATTCCTTCTCATGCTTGAGAATGGAGCCATCGACCTGACTCTTGAGGACTTGGAGCGGATGAGAGCTGATGACTGAGCGCCTGACACTCATCGACACATCGGCCTTCATCGCTTACGAACGCTCTAGTCGCGATCCCGACCTGCAAACACGCGTGAGTGAATGCGTCCGCCGTGGGGTGGCAGCTACATGCGCGGTAATCGCTGCAGAAATCCTCTCGGGAGCGCGCTCGCAAAGGGAGTTCGGTCAGCTACAGCTTACACTATCGGCCTTCCAGTGGCTCCCCATCACCGCCCAGTGCTGGACGCGCGCTGCGGCCCTCGGGTTCAACCTCCGGCGCAAGGGCATCACCGTTCCGCTGACCGACCGGCTGATTGCTGTCGTCGCGCGCGCCAATGACGCCGACCTGCTGCACCGCGACGCCCACTACGACCTCATCGGCGATACGCCGGATGAAGTGGCCGATTGAAGCCGCCTCCTACTTCTTCACCACCTTCACCCACTGCAGCTCCCCCGTGTCACCCACGTTTCCGTTGAAGTCCACCCGCACCTGTCGGATCGTCCCGGTCCACTCGGGGTGAGCCGTGAGGTCCACCGCCACGTCGTGGAACTGCCCGTCCGCGGGGAAGCTGATGTCCACCGAGCGCTCCGGCGCGAAGCCGCCGTTGTTATTCGCCCAGAAGAACTGTCCGCCGGGTTTCGAGGCCCGCACGCGGACCGCGATCCCCGAGACCTTCTCCGCCGGGACGGCGATCATTGGGCTTATGAAGTACGGGTCGCCGCCGGTGATGCTCATCTTCACCGCGCCGTCGGCTACCACCGGCTGTGAGAGGTCATGCGCCGCCGACCACCCCTGCGGGTCCCCGGCTGCGTCGAAGATCCACTCGCTTTGGTTGGCGATGAGTTCCTTGCGTTGCACGCCGGCCATCGACAGCGCCGCCGGCTTCGCGCCGAACTGCAGTTTCACCGCCACGCACCCGAGATGTGCGTCATAAGACCACTGACCGGGCTGCAGGTCGCCCTTGTCACTGAACGCGAGCGGCTTGCCGTCGATGCGCACTGAAGCCGGCTTCGTTACCGGCATCACGGCGAGGCAGCCGCTTTGCCCGGCGAGGTAGCCGGCCTGCGCGGTGAGGGTACCGCCCTTGAGCGCCGCGCCGGTGACATCCCCCGGCCCGTTGACGGCGATCCACCCTGTCGGCGTGACGACGCCATCGACGCCTGCCGCGCCGGGCGTGCCTGCCAGACGGAACTCATTGCTGAGAATGGCGCCGGGGCTGAGCATGCAGCCGACGCATTCGGTATTCGTGACCACATTCCAGTTGTCGGTATAGCAACCGTAATCCTTGGTCCGCGTGGACTGCATGTTCATGCCCGAGATCGTGATGCCCTCGCCGATCTGCCGCCACGGGAACGACTTGTCATACGGCGCAAGCTCCAGGCAGGCCGCAGCGTAGTCGAGGCCGTTCCACTGCACGGGGACGCCGAACCACGAGCCGGTGTAGAAGGTCGCGCCGAAGATCGGGATCGTCGCGTACTTCATCATCTGCGGCATCTCCGGGGCCTGCCAGGAGTATGTGAACGGCAGCCCGGTGCGCGCCCAGAAGATCGCGCTGTGCAGGTATTTGCGGTCGCCCGTCAACCGGTAGCCCATCAGGTACGCGCGGCAAGCCTGCCCGGAAGCCAGGATGTCCGGCGAATGCAGCGGGCATTCCCACACTTGCGAGGCCCGCGGCACATCAAATTGATCCATGAATGCGAGACCCTTCAGACCCGCCTCGAGCGCAAGCTTGTCACCCGTGCGGATCGCCGCATCGAGGATCGGGATGACCGCGCCTGCGGCGATGCCCACGGCGATGCCGCCCTCGGGGCCGAGGACCTTGCGCTGCTTGTCCGGGTGGAAGGCATAGCGCGCTCCCTCCGGCTGCGAAAGCGCGCCGGACTGCCCTGCCGAAAGGATGTTGTTGAGCGCGCCACTCGTCATGCCCGACACCCTCAGGGCGTAGGTCAGGTCGGCGCTGCCCTGTGCGACGCCAAGCGCCTTCTCGCGCCAGGCGGCGGCGTCAGGGCTGTCCTTGCGGACGAAGGAGGACATGTAGTACAGGTTCGCCGCGCCGATGTCCTTGCCCGGAGCCCAGCCGACGACGGGCATCCAGCCACCCGCCTCGGGCTTCCAGAGCACCTTCTCGTATGCGCCCATCGACATGTCCACCGTGGCCGCATAATCGCGCGGCTTCGGCGGCAAGGAGGGGGCTTGCGCGTCGCCACAGAACCGGTCGTACCAGTTCGTGACTGCCTGCGTCACATCGGTGCGCGGCTGGGCGAAAATGCTCGCCTGCAAAGTCAGCGCCTTGCCCGGCTGCAGGTCGTAGGGCTTCTTCGCCAACAGGTGGTTTTTATCGACATAGTCGGGAATCGACGGCAGGAACAGGCCCATGAGGTGGTTGCGCCGCGCCTCCACGAAGTTCGGCGAGGCGAACACCGCCGAGGGCCGGGTCTTGACGCCGTCCCATTTCTGCAGCGGGTCCCACATCAGGCCGACGATGGCCCGGTCCTTCTCCACCGCCATGCTCGGCACCGTGACCCAGTTCGGGTGCGGCGCGAACCGCACGTTCATCGGCGGCGAGATGTCCAGGCTGCTCGACGACCGCTCGCCTTTCACCAGCCACTCGACGCCCGGGAACAGCGCGTGATCTTGTTCGTCGGCAAACGCCCCCTCGCCCGCCCATATCCACGGCCCGTCGAACGCTTTCAGCGCGACAGCCTTGGCGGCCGAGACGCGATAGCTGACGTCGATCCAGGGCCTGCCCGCTTTCGCGGTGTAGGTGGTTTCGACGGCCACGCCGGACCTTGTGCCTTTCATCGTCAGCGAGGCCGCCGTCGCGTCGCTTGAGGCGCTCGCCGATGTCATCGCGACAGACAGGGCCTCGGTGTCTTCACCGGCAGCCACCCGCGCCAGGTACGGCAGGTATCCCATTGTGCGCTGCCGATTGCCCTCGATGATGTCGATCCGCGCGTTCTCGAAGCCCTGGGCATCTTTGGCGAAGGTCAGCCGCACACGGTCATTGCCGACAACCGCCCCCGCCCCCTTGACGATCGCCACCGGCTTGCCGCCGGCCGCCGCAAGCTCGGGCACAGGCTCGATGACGATGAGCTGCGCGGTCGCCTCGGCGGGCTTGAACAGCCCCTCGCCCTCGATCTTCAGGCTGACGGGCGCCATGCCGGCCTTCCCAGCCTTCATCGTCCACGCGGCCTCGGCGGCTGCCCCCGGCGCGACATCGGCGACATCGGTCGGCCCAAGCCTGTCAGCCGTGACGTTGGCGCCATCGACCGCCACATTCGCCTTCACGTTGCGTGCCGCCGCGCCGCCGTCATTGCGCATGCGCAGCGTCAGCTTGATCGGCTCGCCCACGGCGTAGATGCTCTTCTCGCCCGCGAACGACACAACCGTCAGCTTCGCCGGCCCCTCGGGCTGTTTCCCAAAGGCAAGAGAGTGCAGGGTGATCGTGTCCTCCGGCTTGCCGATCAGGCCGATGGCGACGCGCTTGACCGCGCCCGACCACGCCGGCATCTCTGCGAAATTGAAGGTCACGTAGTCCTCGCCCCCGGCGATGTCAAGGGGGATGACGTTGCTGCCGGGGAAGTTGCCATCGGTGGTGTCCGACCAGTTCAGCATCACCTGCATCGGCGCGCTGGCGGTGAAATGCAGCGTCGCGCAGGCGTAGTCGGAGGCTTGCAAGTTCACCACGGGGCTGGTGAGGATTGCGTTCTCGCTGTCGAGCGTCGTCTTCAGCCCGTCCGCCCCGGCGTCATAGGTGCAGCCGCTGGTCGGGATGAACCCGCCGGCGCCGTCGGCTTTGAAATCCCAGCGCGGGCTGAGGGGATCGTGCGTGGTCACCGGAGCCTGCATGATGTGGATGAAGCCGACCTCGATGGTCGCGTCGTCCGGCGGATCGAGCCGCAGGCGGCTGACGTGGCCCTCCCACCCCGGGAAGACCCGGTAGACGTGGAATTGCCCATCTCCTTTGACCGCGAAAGCGCGCTCCTTGCCGGCAACGAAGCCCTGGTCGCGCCCCTCCGTGGTGTTGGCCCAGAAGAACTCGGCTCCGCCGTCCTTGTCGGACTTGAGCTTGACTTCAATGTACTGGAAGTCGTTGGCGTCGATGTCGAAGGCGTGCGCGTCCTTGACGATCATGTAGGGGTCGTCCCCGGTGGCCCGCGTCTTGAGCGTGCCATCGGCGGCCTCGAACGGGGCGAGCGAGTGCGCCGGGAACCACCTGCCGACTTCAGCATCCGTGCTGAAGTCCCAGGAGACCAGGGGCTGATCGGCAGCATACGCAACCAGAGCGCAGCCGAGCATTGAAACGATGAGGCCAACCGTGATGAGGGCGACATAATAGGAGACGCGTGCCATAGTAGATGAACACCTCCGACTTGATAGGCGGCAAGGACTGTATTCGCTGCCCCACCGCCGGGACCTGCCCTGAGAGTGAGTGGCCGCGGCAATCCAGTCGCAAAGCCGGTGGGGCTGCGTCCCAGGAGGTCGCGCTCGCGGGTCGGCTGTCAAGGGCGCGGGGGCGTCAAGATCGGGCTGTTGCTACTTATAAAGCGGTGTGGGTGTTGTTCGGCTAACATTACTACGCCGCTTTGGCAACCGACGGGCGAAACGTTCGGAATCTTGTCAGAGGCTGACCGTATCCCAGGATGAAGGGCGAACGGCATTGAACCACAGAGACACAGAGGACACAGAGAACGGCTGGGATACGGCCCGCCCGCGATAGGCGTTAAGGGACGTTGCCGTTCTCTGTGTCCTCTGTGTCTCTGCGGTCAATCGCCGTCCATTTCTCGGCAGGGCATCTCATTGCCGATCAGGGCCGCACAACCGGCGTAGTGATATTAGGAGTTGCGACGCCTCAGGGCGTCACCCACAGTAGATGGCGCTGATTCCGCGTTGGCCGAGCTTCAGCGTGCCCTTGCGCCGGGCATAGCGGACCGCCACGGTCTTCGTATCCTCGGACCAATCCACCCCGGCCCCCATCGCCGTGGCCACGAACCGCAGCGGGATGTACGTCGCGCCGTCGATCTGGCGAGGCGCAAGCTGCATCGTCATGACCCGGCCGTTCACCCGCGCGCTGGTGTTCCCCAGCCACAAGTCCACGACATGGCTCCCCTGTCGGGCCTCGATGGCGCCGGTCTCCGGCCAGAACTGCACTGCGCAGCCCATGAACTCGAAAATGGCGCGCATCGGCACCATCACGATGTCCCCAGCCATCTGCGGGGGAGGGCAGTCGATGAAAGGCGGCCTGCCGCCCGGAAGCGGCGCGCAATCGCCTTCGGCAAAGCACGCGCCCGCCGCGGTGAGTGCCGTCAGGACAGCCAGTGTCGAAAGAAGTGCGGAACGTCTCATCGTCGGTCGCCTCTGGGATTAGCGTCGCTCGGCAGGAAGCCACGAGTGGTCACGGTAGTGTAAGCGCACGGGAGGGAATTGAGGTTCCAGCGATCTGACGTGGGGGCGCAACGGATGCAGAAAAGGAAACGAGCCACCGGTTGGCCGGTGACTCGAAATTCACAGCTTCACACTGATGAACATAGGATAGCAGGGCATTATTGAGAAAGCGGGTAGTGGGTGGTAAGAAAGTGTGGAGTCGCGACCATGCTAATTCGACACCAAAACGCACTGCCCGGAGCTGAGGCCTGCAGGCAAAGACGCGAGAAAAGAGGCGCGGGGTTGCTGTGAGGTGCCGTCTGCCGGGCGCCCCGGCTCACATATCGAGTATCCAGGCGACTGCCTCGCGCTTGTCCTCATCAATGGCCACCCTTGCGTGAGCGTGGAACTTCTGCGAGGTGTCGCTGGGCCCGTCGACATCAACCAGGATACAGTGCTCGACCAGCCGCCCTTTCCACTCCCATCGCGACCTGCGCGCCACCGGATCCGCCGTTAGTGGATCGAACGGGAAATCCTTGTTGGCACGGATAATGGCCAGCAGTTCCGCCGAGGTCAGTGTCGTGACCGGCCCTCTGGGGCGGTTCCTGGCCAGCGAAACGAACACCAGGCAGGTGATGAGGCCTGCAAGAACGACCAGCTCAAGTGCCAGACGTGTTTTTCGGTTCATAGTGTCTGTAGCACTTCTCCGGTGACGATTGTGAGCCTGCCGGCACGGGCTTATAGCGGGCGAATGGAGAGGACCACCTCGCCCGTGTTTGCATCAAACATCAACCTGACCTGCTCCTGCTCCGTCTCGGCAGCGACCTTTCGGCCAAGCACGTCGATGAGCCGACATAGTCGCTGCGCACCAGAGGGATCGATGTAGACAGTCAGCCCGGCATCATTGGTGGCCATGACCTCGAAGCCGATTCCCGGCGCTTGGCGCGCCAACTCCGCGAGCTGAGCTGGCGACAATCTTGGCTTTAGACTGACCGTGGCTTGCACGTCACACATGGCAAATCGCGTCACCTCCCCGGTTAGCGACGACACATCGACCTCATAAAATGTGGGGAGTCGCACACCATCGGCGCAAGCGCGCCATTCGACGGTCACAGTACCTCTCCGAGAGCCTGTCTCCTCCACACGTGTCTGTTCGATGTGCATATCCGTGGAAATCGCGTAACCGCGTTCTGCCAGGAACCGCCGTGCTTGGCCGATGGCATCGTCCACTGTCAACGACCGTTTCAGTTCCGGTGCCTTGGGCACCGCCGAGTAGTACCCGTGGACACGGTGGTCACGCTCCCCTACCATTACGAACTCCGTCTTCCCCTGTAGGTGGTAACAGGGGACGTGGTACCAGGTGCCGATACACACCCAATGGAGCATCAGCGCAGGATCACGGCAGAAGTCACGGGCAACGGCTACGGCTGCGGTGATCTCCGAAGGAGGAGGCACCCGTTCGGCCGCCGCGGCCGTACTGGCCATGATGAGTAATAGCGCCACGGTGTTTGGCCTACTTGCTGGGCCTACGGTTGTGAACACTGGTTCCGCCATCTCCAATTCCGGGCCTCTATCGACCCTCGGCCGGCCTGATCGCGAGCCCCCCCGCGCCTGTATTGGCAGCGAACGAGACGCAACTGCAGTAGTAGTCCTGCCCCTGGGACTGGAACTGGCTCAGGTAGGCATCCTCTGCGGCGCACGCTTCAGCACGGGCCAAGTCGAAACTATAGGGGATGCCGTCGACCTCGGACGGGACGTACGCATGTGCGAGCGCTCCCCAGAAGGCGCCAGACCAGATGCCTGAGTCCTGGAACATCCGCCCGCTCCATGCAACGACATAGAGGGCCCCTTGGGCGATGGCTTGGGTCGGCAGGCACCCATATCCGTACTTCGTGTCCTCCTGTGCCGTATGGCAGCCCTGGAATACCGCGACGACCGTATGCGACAGGTCCATATCAGATATGTATCGCCACGTTGGTTCTGTGTCACTAGGATCGTGGGTCACGGGATGCTTTGCCGCGATGTAGTCGTCGATATCACCCTCCCCCCCTCCTCCGAGTACGAGCCAACCCGCAGCGCCATGCCCATTGATATAGAGCAGTGTGTCGTCGAACATCCACCGCCAGACACGTGTTGCGGTCGGGTTGACGTCAGTGTGGGCGTCGTAGCTTGTACCGTCAGCCAGGGTGCGTTGGTCCTCGGCGGCCAGCGATGCTGAGGGCCGGCTGTCAAGGCGTTTGTGTCGTGCCTTTGCGCCCCCCAGCCATACATTGTCCCAATTATCGCCGCGCGGCGTCCCGATGGCCACTCCCACGGGGATCGCCCACTTGTTGCGGAACGCCTTCTCGTCGTGGGCGTCACCGTTGGAGTCCTTCGCCAGCACTATGACGTAGTAGCGTCCACCGGTGAGGGTGTTATGGCCGGTCTTCATCGTTGTCGGGACCTGACACGAATGCGACCCCAGGGCTGGATCGGCGATGACGTAGCCTGTCTGGTTGAAGTTTGGATCATACACAAATATATCACACTCAGAGGGTCGACGTCCGCCTGTATCCGTTAGGGAGTATCCAACCGTGACCGTTACGCTCCCATCCGATTGCTCGGCGGCGGCTGCACTCACACCGCTGATCGATAGTGTCGCCGATTTGCTGCTGTCGTTGTCGATCATGGGTGCATTGGAGTTCCATTCATCGACTGAGGTGAGCCACATCCCAGGATTCGTCAACCGTGGGTGAATGTGCGAGACGTCAACAACCACACTGTAAGGCCCAGGCTTCAGCACCGTATAGGGCGAGTCCACGATCGTGGAATCGCCGATCGCGCGGTGTGCCTGGAAGGTTCCCTTGCCGTCCCATGTGGCGGAAGTGTAGGCATGGCCGCTTTTCGTCGCTCGTTGCGTCTCGACGGGACGGGTGGAAACGAGTGCACCGCTCAGGTCATAGATTGACAATGTCACGCTCGTGTCGCGTTCATCAGCATCTGTGAGCGTATAGGCCGCACCTGCCGTGGCACGATTCGTGTCCGTGGGATCGAAGAAGCCCAGCGGCCCGCTGCTCGCTCCCGATGGTGTCGCGGCGACACCGTCGACGACCAAGTTCTTGACTTGGACGGTGATTGTGTTATTCCCGCCGTAATTCCGTACCTGGTTGGCCATATCTATGACATAGCCGTCCGATGCGAACTGGACGCTTACCGTCTCATTATGGTGCTTTGTCGTGTCCCACAGCCATGAGTGCTGTCCAGTACGCACGTCCCCGGCATGCACTTGGGCGCCGGGATCGATGCAGCCACCGATCAGCATAGACCCACTTACCGTACCGGTGGTCCACATGCAGCACGATATGCCCGAGGAGGTCCCGGTCGCAGGCATGACGTGCTGGTAAACGCCCTTCGCACAATTGTAGTAAGAACCACCCACGACAGCCCCAGCAGTGGGCGCTTCGACGACAACCGCCTCTTGTGCTCCCGCGCCGCCCTGACCGGCCCCGCCAGCTTGAAGGGGAAGAGTCGCGGTCGCGGTCAATTGGCCCACTGTGGCCGTTACCTCAACCACGTAAGTCCCCGCCACCACGAATGCGTGGACGGCCGGGTTGTCGGTACTCCCGGTCCCGTCGCCGAAGTCCCACTGCCACTGCACGTTGGCGTCGTCCAACGCGACTCCGTTCATGTAGGCTGTGGCGTGGAACGTGGTGTCGGTATCGACGGGCGGTGGATACTCGTTCGGCGACGGGTCCGTGATCGTTACGGTCAGCCCTGTAGGAAGCCCCACAATCCCCGTGATGGTTGCTGTGGCGGACGTGTCCCCTACGGTCGCCGTCGCAGTCGTCGCATAGGCGCCCGTCTGGGCATAGAAGTGATAGGCGGGGTTATCGGTGCTCTGGGTACCGTCGCCGAAGTCCCACTGCCACTGTACCGTGGCGCTGTCCAACTCGACGCCATCCTGGTAAGCGACGGCCTCGAACGTCACCCAGTCGCCCACCACCGTATTGAACGGATCCGACGGGGGAATCACGATCTGCACCGTCAACTGCGCCGCGGCGTTCACCACACATCCGATGCACAGCATTGCGACCAGTATGCCTGTGACGACCCACTTGCTGTTGGTACCATACATGACAGACGCCCCTCCCGGGATCCGATAGCATGACGGAATACCATGACGCTTCCGTCACGCATTGACGCGCGCAGGTAGGTATTAGGTTTCGCGGGGGCAGTCAGTGTGAAGTGAGTTTGGGGCGGACGATGGGGGGGTGAGACGACGACGGGCGCTTCCGAGTGCCAAACGGTCCCCATCCGTTGACATGGCGATCTCTCCCCGCGAGTTCGCCGAACTGCAGATTAGATCAAGACTAGATCAATACTACAGGGTGGGATGTGGCTATGTCAAGCCATTTTCGGTCTTTCAATTGTCGAAGGTGTCCATCAGGCCATGAAGCTCGATGCGACGACATAGGCCATGTTCAATCCGGTCACGCCATAGCCGGACTGAACACCAGTCGACTCCGGCAGTCCCATGCACGGCAGAAGGGGCCCTTCTCGATGAGAGAGACCCCTTCGCTGTCATTGGGGCGCGGATCGCTGATCTACTGCTTGCTTTAGTGCCAGAAGCTTACCGATATATTCCCATCCACTCCACGATCCCCGCGAGGGAAGCAGGTGGCCACGTCGTATATTAAGGGTACGTACAAGATCGACTACGGAGGTGCATCATGGTCAGGTCACCCAGGCGCGGGTTCACTCTTATCGAATTGCTGGTCGTCATCGCCATTATCGCGATCCTCGCAGCAATCCTCTTCCCGGTGTTCGCGCGGGCACGGGAGAAGGCGAGGCAGGCCAGTTGCGAATCCAACCTCAAGCAACTCGGCATCGCTGCGGCAATGTACGCGTCCGATTACGACGGTCACTACGCCGCCTGCGATCTCGGCTATACGATGTTGGACCAGTGGGGCGGCGGCCCCGGGCGTCCCTGGTGGCAGTTCTTCCTCAAGCCTTACGTGAAGAACATCCAGGTCTTCGCTTGCCCGAGTTTCAGCAACCCGGAGTTCTATGGCGAGACCGTGGAGTACCCCACCCCCACTGACTCGGTCTACCGCTTCGTCGCCGGTTACGGGATGAACTGGTACTACACTGGAGGCGCGACGGACCAGGGAGCTTGGGCCTACACGACCGAGTCGTCCATCACCCGGCCCGCTGAGACCGTTTACATCACCGAAGGCGGCGACATCGTCACCGGTCCCAACCCCAGTGTCAGCGTCTCCTATCAGCTTTGGCTGGACGACGCGAACGCCGATCCTACGTTCTGGCTGTTCCAGCAGCGCCATAACGGCGGCGCCAACTGTCTCTTCTGCGACGGCCATGTGAAATTCATGAAGGCGTCGAATATCACCGAAAACATGTGGAATCCGCTTGCGCAGTAGTCACTCCGAGCACGGATCATCTCTTGCGCTCTTTACACGACAAAAGGGGCCCTTCTCGATGAGAGGGGCCCCTTTTCCTTTGGGGCCACAAGTGTAGGTGGCCCTTGAGTCATCGCGAAGGATTCCGCAATCCTACGGAGAAAATGTGGCAGTTAGATTGCACAACAGGATATACTATTGCATCGACCGCTGCTTCGTAACCGCTTGGACGCATTCGCCGCGAAGTCGTGCGCCGTTCCCTGTCATCTGTGATCTATAATCTGCTATCTGCAATCCTCCGCCCCGGTGATCTCTCATGCGCCTTGCTACCGCCGAACAGATGCGACATATTGACTCCGTTGCCACGCGCGAATACGCCGTCCCCGGCGTCGTGCTGATGGAGAACGCCGGGCGGCATGTGGAGGGCGTCGTGGCCGCCCTCGCTGCGGAGATCGGCCCGGGCACCCGCGTCCTCGTTATCGCCGGGAAGGGCAACAACGGCGGCGACGGCTTCGTCGTGGCCCGCCACCTGCGCAACCGAGGGATCGACGTGCGGGTGTGCCTGCTGCCCAGGGGGACGGAGCTGGTCGGCGATGCCGCGCTCAACTACGAGATGGCCGTGAAGCTTGGAGTGCCTATCGTCGAACCCGCCGATGCCGAGACCATCGCCGCGCAGCTCGACCGGACGGACATCGTGGTCGATGCGATCCTCGGCACCGGCATCCACGGCGAGGTGACCGGCCCGGCGCGGGTGGCCATCGAGACCCTCCAGGACTTCGCCGGGCTGATCGTCTCCGTCGACATCCCCTCCGGCATCGACGCCGACACAGGCGCGGTCTGCGGGGCCGCCGTGCGCGCCGACATCACCGTTACCTTCGGCCTTGCGAAGACCGGCCTGTGCCAGGCGCCGGGGTCGGGCCATGCAGGTCAGGTCGAGGTGGTGGACATCAGCCTGCCGCGCCCGCTGCTCGAGAGCGAGACGTTGCGGACGTTTCTGACGGAGAGTTCCGATGCCGCCGCGAAGCTCCCCCCGCGCTGGGGTTCGATGCACAAAGGCGACGCGGGCCGCGTGTTTGTGATTGCCGGCTCGGAGGGCATGACCGGCGCGGCGGCGATGAGTTCCGAGGCCGCGCATCGGTCGGGCGCGGGCCTGGTGACTGTCGGCGTGCCGCGCAGCCTCAATGACATCCTCGAGTGCAAGATCACCGAGGTGATGAGCCTTCCGCTGCCGGAGACCGAGGAGCGCTGCTTCTCGCGGGCCGCGCTCGAGCCGGCGCTCAAGTTCGCGAACGGGTGCGAGGTGGCGGCGATCGGGCCGGGCCTCGGAACGCACCCGGAAACGCGCGCCTTCGTCCGCGAGTTCGTCCGCGACTATGAGAAGCCGCTGGTCATCGACGCCGACGGCCTCAACGCCTTTGCGGACGGCGCCGGCGGCCCCGGTCTGATCGCCGCCCGTGATGCGGCGACGGTCATCACCCCGCACCCCGGCGAATTGGCGCGGCTGTTCGCCGGCGCTCCCAGCGCCCCGCACTGGGCCGGGAGCATCGCGGCGATCCAGGCGAACCGCGTCGAAGCGGCGCGCGAGGCGGCAGGCCACCTCGACTGCGTCGTGGTGCTCAAGGGCGCGGGGACGGTCATCGCCGACCCGTCCGGCCAGGCGTGGATCAACTCGACGGGCAATGAGGGCATGGCGAAGGGGGGCTCGGGGGATGTGCTGACCGGCATCATCGCGGGTCTTCTCGCGGGAGGCGCGACGCCTCTCGATGCGGCCATTGCCGGCGTCTATTACCACGGCCTGGCGGGCGACCTCGCCGCCGCCGAATTGGGCGCGCGCGGCATGATCGCGGGCGACATCCTGCGGTTTCTGCCGAAGGCTTGGCAGTGAGGAGGGGGCGAGGACCCAAGAGTGGGGTCGCGGGAAGGGCAGTTCGGGCGCAGTGACGAACACTCAGCCGATGGTGCGGTGAAAGGAGACAGGACCCGAAATGCCCCGCTCAAAGCGGCAGCCGCCGGTGGATGAGCGCCTGCTGATGTCCCTCAATATGACCGACTTTGGGCCGATTGCCGATGCGAGCGTCGACCTGAAGCCACTCACGGTCTTCATCGGCCCGAACAACTCCGGCAAGTCCTATGCGGCTCTTGCTCTGCGGGCGGCGCTTGTGGCGACGTGGCGCGTAACGCCGGACCGCATGGCCGAACCGCCAGCCCTGGGCTTCCTCAAGGCCATCGCACGGGCGCTCAATACGTGCACTGAGGACGGAGAGGTCGCACTCCCCGAGGAGGCAGTGCGCGCGCAGACGACGCGTCTCCTGCAAAGGTATGCTGGTACGCTCGGGCAGAATCTGGAGCGCGATCTTCTTTGCCCCGCCGGCGAGCTGGTCAGAGGCGGGCGCACCAGCCTCCGATTTGCCGTCGGGATGGGATCGCAGGCGCTCGAACTCGCGACTGACCAAGGTGGCCTCGGAGTGGCCGCCTGGAACGGACCTTCCCCAGGGGTGAAGGTCCGCATCCCAACAAAGGCCGGCCGTCACCAGATGTCAGGCAACGTTGAGGGCGATGATGTCATCTTAAGCCTGGGGAGTGAGTTTGGCGTCCTGCGGGACGCGATGGCCAATGAGGCGGCCGATGAAGCCATGAGATTGCTCCCGGGTTCATTCTTCGGCGAAGTCGGGCAGCGGCGATGCGTCTATCTCCCTGCCGGCCGAACGGGCATCGTGCAGGCGCATCGGGCGCTTGCCGCGAGCTACATCCTTCGTGCTCCCTATGCGGGCCTTGAAGATCCAGTGGCACCGAGGCTGCCGGGTGGCTTTGCGGACTTCATCGGGCTCTTGCTTGAGATGTCCTCACGAGAAGGATATCTCGTTGACGACGCCCGCCAGTTGGAGTCCGACATGATCGGAGGGCACATCCTTCTGGATGCCTCCCGCCCATACCCGGAGATTATGTACGAGTTCGACGGTGGGCGCATCCCCCTGTCGCAGGCGTCGTCAGCCGTCTCGGAGCTTGCGCCGCTGTTCCTTTACATGGCTCACCAGGCGATGCCGTGGGACGTGCTGATCTGCGAGGAACCGGAGGCGCACCTGCACCCACAGAACCAGCGCAATGTGGCGCGGTTGTTGGTCCGGCTCGTGCGTCGCGGAGTGCATGTCGTCATCACTACCCATAGTGAGTTCCTGCTGGAGCAACTGAGCCATTTCGTGCAACTCGGCGGTCCCCTCGCTTCCGAGCGGCAGAAGCGCTACGCATACAGCGAGGATGACTACCTGCAGGCGGACGAGGTAAGCGTTCGCCTGTTCAAGAAGAAGCGAACGGGCGGGTACGGCGCCAAGTCAATTGCCGTCACCCAGGAGGAAGGCATCCCGCAGGACGAGTTCTTGAGCATCAGCGAGGAGATGTATGAGGAGACGCTGAAGATCGAGCGTGAGCTTGCGGGTGGGCGGTAGCATGGCAATCGCCCCCGAACAAGCCGTGGAGTGCATCCGGGCACGCTACGAAGAAGCCCACGTCGACCGCTGTGAGGAACAGGGATGCAGGCTGGTCCTTGACGACATTGGCCGACACTGCGTACTCAAGGGCGAAAAGCTCGGCACAACCGGTAAGGTGTGCGACTGCTTGGTGTTCACGGCACATGGCGCGGGGTGCCTACTGGCCGCAGTGGAACTCAAGAGCAAGACCGTTGACGCGAAGGACGTTCGCGAGCAACTTGCGAATGGAGCCGCGCTGGCTCTCAGTATCGCAAAGGAAACAGAGGCCCCGAACCCCTGGCTGTTGCTGCTCGTGCTAAGCGAGCGCATCCAGCCATCGGAGTTCAGGACGCTCACAAGTAAGCCGGTAATGGTGAACGGCCAGAAGCGCTTCGTTCGCCGTGAGAGGTGCGGGAAGCACCTGAAGGACATCCTCAAGGCTGCTCTGGCCCTGTAGTCTGCGTATCTCCTACTCCCTCACCACCTTCACCGCCAAATCCCTCGTGAAGTCCGGGGCGGCGAGTTGCAGCTTACCGTCGGTTGTTTTCACCGTGTCCCGGCGGATGATCTCCCCCGTGAACGTGTCCCACCACTCCACCGTCCAGCGCTCGCTCGCCTTCACCGCCGCCGGAACCGCGATTTGCAGGCCTCTCAGCGTGCGCGGCTGCTTGCCGTCGAACTCCGTGCGCCAGGTGCTCTCGCGGTTCTGGACCCACAGCAGCATCATGCGGTCGCTCTGCAAACCCAGGAGATTCACGCCCGGGTAGCGGCTGCTGCGGTACTGCGGCAGGGTGATCCGGTTGATCTGCAGCCAGTCGCCGTCCGTATTGGCGATCACGAGGTCGTGCTTCCCGGCGGGCACGTCCACCGGGATGTCCTCGTCATAGTTGCACTGCCACAGCTTGTATTGCGCCAGCCAGTGCGCTTCCTTCCACGGCCCCTTCCCCGGCTCTCCGGTGGTCAGCGCGCGGTCAGCCTTGACCTCCCCGTCGACGCTGATCTGCAGGTGGGCCGAGTTCGACACCTGTCCGAGATGCACCAGCACCTGGCCCGCCTTCGGCATGTCGAGATGCCAGGTCAGCTTGGTGTGCAGCTCCCCCGGATTTCCGCGTTTCGGGCTGCCGATGGTCATCGCAATCGGCTCGCCCCGGACGGCGCCGTCCTGGAGGGCGGTGTACTCGGCTGAGGGCGTCGCGCCCCATTCATACGTGCCGGGGATCGTGAGGTCGGTCAGCGTCTCGGGCTCGGCGTTGGTCAGCGCGGCCTGGATGCCGGAGACCGGCTCGAAGCGCGTCTTCGTCCAGTCGATCGTGTCCGCGAACTTCCGCGCCGGCGTCAGGATGTGATACAAGTTGTTCGGGTGGACGTATCCGTCCCAATACCACAGCATCGAGGTGCCCGCCGCGCCGGACATCATCGCCGCCCACGCGCCGTTGTGCATGTTCAGGCCGGTGCCCTTCGGGTCCCACTTGCTGTCGGAGGTCTGCCAGTCGATGCCGAACTCGGCCAGCAGGTACGGCTTGCCCCATCGCAGGTTCTGGCGCGTATCGTTGACGATGTTGGGGGTGAAATCGGCGGTGTTGCCCGCCTGGCCGTACATGTGGCTCATCGAGAAGTCCACGTCGGGGCACTTCCAGGTCTCTCCCGCCCCATAAGTGGTGCTGACGAGGTGCCGGCTGGGGTCGTATTGCTTGAGATAGGTCGCCATCTCGGCGATCCACGCCACCTCCGGCGGGCTCGGCGGAACCTCGTTCCAAAACTCCCACCCGAACAGGTTCGGCGAGTAGCCCCAGCGGGCGATGAGATAGCGCAGGCGCTGCTTGTACATCTTGCGCGCCTGCTCGTTCGTCCAGAAGTCCTCGGGCTTCGCGCACGGGCCGCCGTTCTTGGCGTTGTACGGGTTGCTGACCCAGGAGCCTTCGTTGAAATACCCGCCCTCGGTAAACTCGCCGTAAGTGCCCAGGCAAAGCATCACGTAGACGCCGTACTGCTGCGCGAACCCGACGATTCTGTCGAGCCGCCAGGCGTTGTCGAGGGCGTACTTGCCCAGGCCCATGTAGGTGCCGGGGCCACCCCGAGGCGTCGGGGCGGGCATCCACTCCTGGCCTTTCTCGTTGAAGCTGAGCCAAAGCCGCGCCCAGTTGCCGCCTGCGCCGCCGAGGCCCTTGAACCAGTCGTTGTAGATGGCGACCGGAGCGCTGCCCCACGACCAGCAGACGTCCTCGCCGACCGCGAAGTACGGCTTGCCGCTGTCGAAGGCGAAGTAATGCGGCGAGGCCTTCGCGACGCGGATGCAACCGGGGTTCTTGCCCGCCGTGGCGGTGAACTGGACCGGGGCTGACTGCGCGGCGCCGCTGCGATCCCGCACCTTCAGCACGAGGCGGTAGCTGCCTGGAACCGGCGGCGCATAGCGGACGCGGAAGCCCGCCGTGCCGGCGAGGCGCAGGTACTCGCTCTTCAGCTTCGTCTCCAGCCGCATCGGCGCGTAGTAGAAGCCCGGCACGGTGACAGCCTTGCCGCTTGGCCCCGTGATCTCGGCGTCGACGGCGACCTGCTCGGGGTCGAAGGGGTTGTCGTAGGAGGCGGCGATGTCGGCGGATAGCTCGATGGGGGAGAAGGTCTCCACCGTCGTCTTGTCGAGGGCAAGCTTGCCGATCTTCAGGGGGCGGTCATCGCCTAACTTGAGGCTCGCGAGGTCATTGCGGGTGAGGTCGCGCACGTCCGCTTCGATCTTCTCGGCGGTGTCGGCCGCGTAGGTGAGACCGAACTTGATGGTCTGGTTTGCGCGAAGCGTGCCGCCGCCGCACGTCGACAGCAGCGTGAAGGCGGGCGTGTTCCACTTGCGATCATCCTGGAACTGCTCATTGAGGCCCTCGGGGATCACTCGCAACGCCGGCCCGCCCGGCGCTTCAAACCCGACCCAGTCCGCGGCGCGTCCGCCGAAGATGACGTACGTGTCCGGGTTCAGTTCGGCGGGACAGATGCCCTGCGCCAGGCCCCCGTCGGCGGCCACGTAGCGCGTCTTGCCGGCATGCGCGGCAGTGGCCAAGGCCCCCTGCTGCAATATAGTCTCGACAGGCGTGTCCTGTTCGGGCGTCACTTCATACTCGAGCGCCACCTTGTCAGCGGTGACGCGGGCGACCTCGCGCAGCTTCACCTTAACCTCGCCGGCGGCGAGGGTCATCGTGTAAACCGTCGCCTCGCCCTGCTGCTCCACCTGCACCGCGGCGGGGTCGGCAGCGCGCTGGTTCACGACGTCGCCCGCCCAGCCGGGCTTGACGAGAGCCACGGCGACATCGGTGAAGTAGAGCGTATCGCCGACGCGCAGTTCAGTCACCTCGCCGCGCGGGCCGAAGGTGGCTTTGACCTGGGCGAAGGCGGATGCCGGCAGGATGCAAAGCAAGGTCAGGATCGCTGGGATTCTCATGCCTCTTGCACCTCTCTGGGCGGTCGGCCCGATTGCAGCACATTCAGCCCGTGCTCGTCGGGCTGGCGGGTCAGGCTCATGTCATCGAGACGGCGGATCATGATCTCGCATAGGTACAGAACAACCGTACCCGGCTCGAGGTGTCCGCCGAGCATCTTCTCTTCGTTGCCGGCGCTGATATGGATATGGGGTTCGTGGTCGGCGATGATGCCGGTGAGGCTGCAGATCTCAAGCGGCGCGAGCCACTTGAGGTACTTGTTCTGCGGGGGGTAGTGATCGACCGTGCCGACGTGGATGTGCAGGAACTTCAGCGCCCCGTAGCCGGCGACAATCGCCCCGGTCTTGATGTCGGCCTCCCGGCAGACCTGGGCGATACTCTCCAGTAGCAGGTCATCGGTGTCGAGTCGAATCGCGATGTGCTGACCGTCGGGGGAGGGGAAAAACTGCATGGGCGGCGACTCCGGAGCGATGAGTGATGAGCGATGAATGATGAGCCGGACGGGCACGGCAGCAAGGCAACCGGGCCCGTTGCTCCCCACGTGGGGCGGACATCCCCGCCACCCTGACCCCTCCTGTGGCAGCGCGGTTCACCGCGCGATCCGCGCCATGAATGGCGCAGCCACATGATGCAGATATGAATGCGCCGCCAGCCACCTGGAAACCTGCCTCGCTCATCATTCAGAATTCATCATTCATCGCTCGCCTTTCACATGTCGCGGCTTCGTGGGACGCGGATCATGTTGCTGAAGATGGCCATGAGCACCGCAACGCCGGCTGCGCCCATGAACACGTACTGGTGCCCGTAGGCCATCCAGATCAGGCCGCCGACCGAAGGGATAGACATCGAGACCGCGTGGTTGATCGTGATGCCCAAAGATAGCGAGGGGGCGATGTGTTCTTTCTTCTCGGCGAGCTTTGACATGAGGGTATCGCGGGCCATCTCGACGCCGAAGAAGAGCTGGTCGCCCACGTAGCAGGCGTACAGCAGCCATAGAGCGATGGTGTGGTTCTGGATCTTGTACGAGAAGCCATAGCCCGCGCACACGAGAAAGACCATGAGCGAGTCGAAGAGCAGCACCTTGCGCTCGCCCAGGCGATCGACGGCCCGCCCGAGCGCAGGCTGGAAGATGAGGCCGATGATGGCCGAGGCCATCCAAAGCTGGGCGAAGATGTAGGCGGGCTGGTTGAAGATCTTCACCAGCACCCACGGTCCGAAGGTGATGAAGATCTGCTTGCGCGCGCCGAAAAAGAACGCCAGTGTGTAGTACAGCCAATACTTCCGGCGGAAGATGAACTTCGGGCGCGTCAGGTGAGCACCGGGTAAGCGCATCATCATGAACACGATGGCGGCGAGGACCGAGGCCCCGCCGCCGATGGCGAAGGTCAGCGGGTAGTCGGCCTTCCCGTGGTGGGCCTGCGAGTAGCGCATCGCGATGTAGACGATGCCGCAGCCGATGATCGTGGCGAAGATGCCGGCGCCCTGAACTTGTCCCAGGCGACGTCCGCGCTGGCTGTCGTGGGCAAGTTGCATCCCGATCGCCGAGCGCACCGACATGATGAGGTGGCCCCCGCAACTCCACAGGGTCATGTAGACGAGCATGGAGGTCCAGTCCGAGCCGCCGAACGCGAGGCCCATCATCCCCCCGCCGACGGCGAGGGCCGCAATGGCGGCGACGCGCGTCTCGGGCAGGAAGGCGAGCAGCCCGGCGAAGAGCGCGGTCAGGAAGCCGGGGAACTCGCGGGGGAACTCGAGGAAACCGCGTGCGTCCGCATTGATCTGGAATGTGTCATTAAGGAAGTTGTTGAAGGTGGTATCGGATACTCCGCTGGTGACGCCCATGAGGGCGATGCCGGTGAGAAAGATCACGAGTTGCGGGTTGGTCCGCCGCAAGCGGGCCGTCAAGGCGCTCATCCGACTATCCTTACGATGCACTGAGTGATGATGGCATAAGGGCGATCCCGCTGATGCGGAACCGCCCTGTGATACTCTGAGTAATGGCTCTCTGCGCAGTGGCCCCTCTGCGCAGTGGCCCCGACAATCCTGTCGGGGATGCTGACAGTCAATGCTGGAACGGCCCGCGACAGGATTGTCGCGGCCACTGCCACTGTCGCGGCCACTGCCACTGTCGCGGCCACTGCCACTGTCGCGGCCACTGCCACTGTCGCGGCCACTGCCATTGTCGCGGCCACTGCCATTGTCGCGGCCACTGCCACTGCCATAACCACTGTCGCAGTTAAGACGCCGCCGACTCAGTCTACGCTGGCTCCGGGCAGTGCGGTCAATAGTCTCTGGCGAGTTCGCCGTGGGTCCATCACGGTCACATGACCCGCCAATGCGCCCGGCGTAATCCAGTGGATGCCGTTCCAGATGAACAAGGCGATCTCGGCGCCGCTCCAGTCGTCAGGCACCCGCACCACAAGTACACCACTGGGGAAAGGTACCACACCTGGGCACAGGAAGCCTCGGTCGCGGGTAATGACGATGCGCTCCTCTTCTCCGGCGATCTTCCACAATGCGCAGTCCGGCTGGCTGCGGTATTAGGACTCCGCAACAATGAGTACGTCATTCCCCTGGTCGCGAAGCCAAAGCCCAAGTCGCTTGGGCACCCCCTCGTCCACCAGCCATCTCACTGGGGCGCCACCATGACTGCCTCGTCCGCAACGGCGTGCGCAGCGTACCTGAGAGCGGCCCGCACCTGTTCTTCGGTCAAATAGTACTCCTCGCAGATCTCGGCAATAGTCATCCCACCCGCAAGTGAGCCGACCACGATATGGATTGGCATGCGGGTTCCCTTGAGCACTGGCCTGCCGCCCTGTATAGCCGGGTCAATGACGACCTGATCGTCCCAGTCTGTGTCGAGTTGTGCCATCTCGCCTCAACCCTTTGACAATCTTGTCAGGAATGCTGACGGCTAATGCTTTGCTCGTGGCCCCGACAATCTTGTCGGGGATGCTGACAGTCAATGCTGGAACGGCCCTCCCCGACAAGATTGTCGGGGCCACTGCCGTCATTGCATCCCTCGCGGCCGCCCCGTACGCCCCGACCGGATGCCGCCGCTTCGCTCCTAACTCCCAACTCCCAACTCCCAACTCCTGCCTTTACTCCAGCCCCGGATAGATCGGAAACGCCTCGCAAATCTCTCGCACCTGCTGGCGGACCGAGGCGATGACTTCGTCATTATCGCGGCCGTCGTGGATGACCTTCGAGATCAGCTTACCCACCATCTGCATCTCGGGTTCCTTCAGGCCGCGGGTCGTCATGCCCGGCGTGCCGGGACGGATGCCGCTGGTCTCGGCAGGCGGAAGCGGGTCGAGCGGCACGAGGTTCTTGTTCACGACCATGCCCGCGCGCTCGAGCAGATCAGCCGCGTCGCGGCCGGTAATGTTCTTGTTGGTCAGCCGCACGAGCATCAGATGATTGTCGGTGCCGCCGGTGACGAGGTCGAACCCCTCGTCGAGCAGCGTCTGAGCCAGCGTCTGGGCGTTGCGCACGATCTGGCGCTGGTATTCGCGGAAGCCGAATTCACTGGCCTCCTTGAAGGCCACGGCCTTGGCGGCGATAATGTGCATCAGCGGGCCAGCCTGCACACCGGGGAAGACCGCGCGGTCGAGCTGTTTCGCGTACTTCTCCTTGCACAGGATCATCGCGCCGCGAGGGCCGCGAAGCGTCTTGTGGGTGGTCGAAGTAATGATGTCGCAGACCGGCACCGGATCCGGGTGCGCCCCGGCGGCGATGAGGCCGACGATGTGCGCGATGTCGGCCATCAGGTATGCGCCGACCTCGTCGGCGATCTCGCGGAACTTCTGGAAGTCGATGATGCGTGGATAGGCGCTGGCGCCGGCGACGATGAGCCTCGGCTGGACCTCGCGCGCGACCTGGGCGATGTCGTCATAATCAAGCTGATCGGTCTCGGGGGAAAGACCGTAAAAGTGAGCCTCGTAAGTGTGCCCCGAGAAGTTGACGCTGTCGCCGTGAGTGAGATGCCCGCCCTGCGCGACCTTCATCGCCAAAATCTTGTCGCCGGGCTTCAGCAGCGCCCAGTACGCGGCCATGTTGGCCTGCGAGCCGGTGTGCAACTGGACGTTGGCGTGCTCGGCCCGGAAAAGCGCCTTTGCGCGGTCGATGGCGAGCTGCTCGATCTTGTCGTAGAACTCGCAGCCGTTATAGTACCGCTTGTAGGGGTAACCTTCGGCATATTTGTTTGTGAGCACCGAGCCGGCGGCGGCCATGACCGCGCGCGAGGCGTAGTTCTCGGAGGGGATGAGCATCAGCGTGGTCTGCTGGCGCTCCAATTCGGCTTGCATGATGCGGGCGACTTCGTAGTCGGCCTCCGCAAGGGTCCGGTTGATCATTCCGCGTCCTCAACTCCTAAGTTTACTGCTGCGTCATTTCGATGGGCGGAGGGAGGAACGGCATTTTCGACCACAGAGACACAGAGAACACCGAGAACGGCTGGGAAACATCCACGGCCCTAAAATGATACTTAAAAGCGCCTTGTCGTTTGCCGTTCTTTGTGCTCTCTGTGTCTCTGTGGTTAATCGCCGTACCTTGCCGCTAATGCCAGAAATGCCTCATGCCCGAGAAGACCATCACCAGGCCGCGCTCGTTGGCGGCTTTGATGACCTCGGTGTCGCGAACTGAGCCGCCAGGCTGGATGATCGCGTCGGCGCCTGTCTCCGCCGCGGCGTCGAGACCGTCGCGGGCCGGGAACATGGCGTCCGAGGCGAGCACCGCGCCGTAGGCTCGCTTGCCGGCCTTGCGGGCGGCGATGATGCACGAATCCACGCGGCTCATCTGCCCGGCTCCGCAGCCCACCAGGCGTGTCCCCTGGACGAGCACGATCGCGTTGCTCTTGACGTGCTTGGCGACCCGGTCGGCGAACAGCAGTGACTTGAGTTGGTCGGGAGAGGGCTTGCGATCGCTGACGACCTTGAGGTCCTTGCGCGCCGCCACGCCGATGTCCGGGGTCTGCGCCACGACGCCGCCGGGGATCTTCTTCACATCGAAGTCTTTGTCCCGGCCCTTCGGGCTGAAGTCCTCCAGCAGCATCACCCGCAGATTCTTCTTCTGCTTGAGGATGCCCAGCGCTTCCGGCTCATATCCCGGCGCGATGATCGCCTCGACGAACCCCCCGATGACCGTCGACTCCTCGTCCCCCGATTCCAGCCTGTAGCGGGGGAGGATCACGTCCTGGAGGTAATCCGCGTTGCCGATGCGCCGGGCGGTGTCCACGTCAACAATGCGGTTGAAGCCGATGACCGACCCGAAGGCCGACACCGGGTCGCCCACCCAGGCCTCGGTGAACGCCTGCGCGAGCGTGTTGGCGCTGGCCAGGCCGCAAGGGTTCAGATGCTTGATGATGACGGCGGTCGGGTCGTCGAAGTCGCGGGCAGCCTCGAGAGCCGCCGTCAGATCGAGATAATTGTTGAAAGACAGCTCTTTCTCTCCATGCAGCTTCTCGGCGCGCGCGAGGCCCGGCTCGGCGGCGCTGATCTGCGCGTACAGGGCCGCGCTCTGGTGCGGATTCTCGCCGTAGCGCAGGTCTTCGCCCTGCTTGACATACCACGGCGCGAAATACTTGGGGAAGGGAGTTTTTTCGTCTGCGAACTGCCCGGCCAGGTACGAGGCGATCGCCGCATCGTACTGACCCGTGTGCGCGAAAGCCTCGAGAGCAAGCTCCTGCCGGGTCGCGTCCGACAGCGCGCCACGATTGCGCTTCATCTCGGCGACGATGGCCTCATAGCGGGAGGGGTTGCAGACAACCGCCACATATTTATGGTTCTTGGCCGAGCTGCGGATCATCGCCGGTCCGCCGATGTCGATGTTCTCGATGGCGGTCTCGAAGCTCACGTTGGGTTTGGCGATGGTCTGCTGGAAGGGGTACAGGTTCACGATGACCAGGTCGATGAACTCAATGTCGTGGGCCTTGGCGGCGGCAACGTGCTGCTTGTTGTCCCGGACCCCGAGCAGCGCCCCGTGGACCTTCGGATGCAGCGTCTTGACGCGGCCGTCCATCATCTCCGGGAAGCCGGTGTAGTCCTCGACAGCGATGCACCGAACGCCGGCTTTCTCGATGGCAGCCTTCGTGCCGCCGGTGGAGAGTATCTCCACCCTCATATCGGCGAGGGCTTGCACGAGCTTTTCGAGACCCGTCTTGTCGGAGACGCTGATGAGCGCACGCTTGATCTTTGCCATAGCCCTAATAGCCCCGCACATGCGAAAATAACCGACCCGTAAGACGTGGTGTCGGCTCCGAAGTCGGTGGATTATATCCTGTGAACATCCGCTTGTCAAAAGAGCGACGAGCCGTTGCCCCAAAAGGCCCGAAGGGCCGAAAGAATTTAGCCAGGCTCGCAAGAGCCTGGAAAGGGCGGCCCCTCTTTGGAGAGGTACAGCCCCCGAATGGGGCGGCACAAATGGCGCAATGTTGTCGGTTCTGTGTCGCCCTTCGGGGCTAATTCGCGGAGGAGTCGCCCTTTCCAGGGGCTTACGCCGGGCTGGCGCGAGCGCCAGCATGGCTAGAGGCCGACGACCCCTCCGGGGTCTGACGGCAACGGCATTGACCGGATCATCACATCCTGCACGCTCGAAATGTGGGTAAAGCATAGCCTTGGAGGAAGGGGACACGGAAACGGCGACTTATCCGCGCCCTGCATCACCTCGCCGCGATCAACCGCGTCGGCAGGTCTTGCGTGAGTTCCTCGAACGCCCCGGCTCCGGCGAAACGCCCGACGTACCGCGCACACGGGCTTAGCGCGGGCCGGCGGTCGCGCAGGTTGTGCGCGTCGGTGGCCAGTACATCCACCAGGCCCGCCCGCAGCAAGCGCCGCGCGGCATCCCGTATGCGCCTTCCCTCCCAGCCCAGGAGGCTGCCGGCGTTCACCTGCAAGAGACACCCTCGCTGAGAGAGCCTGCGAAGCATATCGGACTGGCGGCCCGTCGCCGCGGATGAACGCTCCGGGTGAGCGATCACCGCGGTCAGGCCGGCAAGCTGCAATGCGAAGACCGCATGTTCGACCAACAGCATCTGTCCGCCGGTGAACGGCATTTCGACCAGGATGTAGCGCCCGCCGTCGGCGATCGTCATCGCCTGGCCCTGCCGCACTCGCTCAGAGAGCCTGTCGCTCAGCTCGTGTTCGGCCCCGGGGAGCACGCCGATCGGAATTCCGGCGATGTCGATGGCGCTCTGAAGCTCCCGAACGCGCTCGCGGATGACCTCCGGCGTCACACCGAGGCGGTCACCGGTAATGTGCGGCGTGGCCACGATGACGCGTATGCCGTCCTCGGCGGCCACGCGGGCCATCGCGAGGCTGCCCTCGATGTCCAGTGGCCCGTCGTCCAGCGCCGGCAGGATGTGGCAATGAATGTCAATCATGGGATAATGAGGCGAGACCGACCGCGCCAGTATCATCTCCCCCAACCCTCTGATAATGGGGAAGGAAGCCGTAATCGCACGCGACGGTCCGGACTCTCGTCACGCCCATTCCACGGTCCGCCCGGCCATCCCTCTTGCCGGAAGAGGCGACCGGAGTGGAGGAATCGCCTTGCGGGCGTGGAATAACGGGCCGGGCATCCGGGTTTCACCCGTTGAACGGAAGGTGACAGACTATCAGGATCAAGTTCGGGGTCATGGGTTCGGCCGGGGGACACATGGACCCCCAGATCGCCACAACTGCTCGCATTCTGGGAGAGGAGATTGCCCGCCGCGACTGCATTCTGCTGACCGGCGCCTGCCCCGGTCTGCCTCACGAGGCCGTCCTGGGCGCGAAGGCCGTGGGCGGGCTGGTCGTGGGAATCTCGCCGGCCCTGTCCCTGGAGGAGCACGTCAAGCGCTATGCCTCGCCCTATGAGGAGTATGACGTCATCATCTACACCGGCAGCGGGTTGATGGGGCGCGAGATCGAGAATATCCGAAGCTGCGACATCGTGGCCATCGTCGGCGGACGTTCGGGCACTCTCGGCGAGTTCGCCATCGCCTACGATGAGGCCAAGCTGATCGCCGTGTTGCTCGGCACCGGCGGCGTCGCCGACCACATCGAGGACATCGTCGCCATGGTCCAAAAGGACACCGGCGCCGAACTGATCTTCGACACAAATCCGTGCGCGCTGGTCGAGCGAGCCATTGAGGCGCACGACCGGCGTGTCAAGCACGGCGTGGCATATCGCCTCCCGACCCCCGACGGGTAGAGGCGCTGCAGCGGCGCTTAACTGTCCGGTCCCAGGATGGGCGCACGGGGCGGGTTGCGTGGGGCGCGGACTCGGCTCGCTGCAGAAGACGGCGGCTCCACCCTGGCCCTCCCTAAGACTGCGCAGGGCGCAATACAGTGGGGGTATGTGTTTAGCGGCACCTCTCTCCAAATCATGTGGCAGCGCGATTTATCGCGCGGATCACTTCGTATGGTTACCAACGCTTCCTCGAAAACCCGCGGGGCGGACGGCAACCTCACCCCCTCGGCCGCCCACGGCGGCCACGTCCTCTCCGCAAGCGGAGAGGGGAGAACCGCAGCAGTTCCCTGCTGCGCGGGAATCGCCGTTTGCCTCTCCCCTCCCGGAACGGGAGGGG
>Ga0181520_10001907_pt1 | contig 40790 bp, 39 predicted proteins | sample PEATcosm2014_Bin_29_FD_132451 | JGI IMG/M metagenome (GOLD analysis project Ga0181520, IMG submission 132451) | Peatland microbial communities from MTU Mesocosm Facility, Houghton, MI, USA - PEATcosm2014_Bin02_30_metaG | ecosystem: Environmental > Terrestrial > Soil > Wetlands > Peat | place... | reverse complement strand
TTCCTTGTGCGTTAACCAATTTGATGACCCCATATATTGAACACCAAGCTCGTCCGTAGCGCTTAACTTAACGCTTATGGGGGGTACCCCCCACCCCCCTCCTTTATTTTCCAAACTTTGCACATAATTTTAACTATCCTTAAATCAGTATCTTACAAAAAGCAACCTCGGCAATTTTCCCGCAATGTGAAACTGAAAACCACGGATGACTCAATACTTTTTTTCTATTATTTTCCTCGCAACTTTGCAGATAATTTCCAGCGAGATATTAATAGTTGCGATTTAGTCATTTGTTTCCTACATTTCTCTCGCCCGTTCAATCGCGCGGATCACCGCCTGCGCTTTATTGATCGACTCGGCGTACTCGGATTCAGGGACGGAATCAGCGACGATTCCCGCGCCGGATTGCACATAGCCTGTGCCGCCCACGGCGAGCATCGACCGAATCGCAATGCAGGAGTCGAGATTGCCGCTGAAATCCGCGTAGAGAACCGCGCCGCCATAAGTTCCGCGCCGCGCCGGCTCCAACTCTTCGATAATCTCCATTGCCCGCACTTTCGGCGCGCCGCTGAGTGTGCCGGCGGGGAAGCAGGCGCGCAGTGCGTCCACAGCCGTGAGTTCCGGCTTGAGCTTGCCCTCGATGCTGCTGACAATGTGCATCACGTGCGAATAGCGCTCGACGTACATCAGCTTCTCAACTTTGACGCTGCCGAACTGGCTGACGCGGCCCACGTCGTTGCGGCCCAGGTCCACCAGCATCACGTGCTCGGAGCGCTCCTTCTCGTCGGCCATCATCTCATCGGCGAGCGCCTGATCTTCAATCTCCGTCGCTCCGCGCGGGCGCGTTCCTGCAATGGGCCGATACTCGACCTTGCCCTGATGCACACGCACTAGAAGTTCCGGCGACGAGCCAGCGAGTTCGACAATCTGCGCGTGCTTTGATTTTTTGTTTCCGTTCTTTGCGGTGTCCGGCGCGTCGCCCAGCGCTCCGTCCGGCGCAAAACGCAGAAAGAACATATAGGGGCTGGGGTTGACGGTGCGCAGTGCGCGATAGATCTGGAAGCTGTCTGCCTCCGGCTCCACGTCGAAGCGTTGCGAGAGGACGGTCTGAAAGACGTCGCCGGCAACAATATATTCCTTGATGCGATTGACGGCGCTGAGAAAATCCTTCTTGGCCGTGCGATGCTCCACCTTGAGCTTGCCTTTGGCTTTGTTGGCGGGCAGCTTGGGCAGCGGCTGCGCGAGGCGCTTCTCCAGCCGGTCTAGCCGCTCGACGGCCTTGTCGTAAGCGGCTCCGGGATGCTCGGCTGCCTTGCCGCGCGTAACGTCGGCGGTGACCACCAGCCAAATCTCCTTACGCACATGGTCGAAGGCAAGCACCTCGTCAAAGAAGAGCAGGCAGGCGTCGGGAACGCCGAGTTCGTCCGCGGCCAAATCGGGAAGCCGCTCGATCTGGCGGACGGCATCGTATGCGAAAAAGCCCACGGCACCGGCGGTAAAGGGCGGAAGCCCCTTAAGGCGCGCGGGTTTGTGGCCGGCCAGCGCGCGGCGCAGCACGGCGAAGATGTCGTCGTCCAATTGCACAACTTTTTTGCCTTCGGTGATGGTGATCTCGCGCCCCCGCGCGACAATGCGCTTGAAGGGAGCGAGGCCGATGAAGGTGTAACGGCCAACCTGTTCGCCGTTCTCAACCGACTCCAGCATGAAGCACTCGCGCTCCGGCCATGCGGCGCGCAAAAAGGCTGAGACCGGCGTCTCGAGGTCCGCCGAAAGAATGCGGCAGACGGGAACAAGCGTGTGTTCCTCGGCGAGGGCGAGGAACTCTTTGCGGCTGGGCTGGACTGATTCGGCTGATGTTTTCACAAACTCAGTGTAATTGGTGGGCGCGCTGCGAGGCGTACGCGGCTATCATAGTATTGGCAGCCTACCGCGCATTTTGTCGGGTTGGCATCGTCAGTGGATTTGGAGAAAACTATGGCAACGATATCGCTTGAGCAGGAGATCAATCCCTGGGAGGCCCAAGAGGCTCGATTTGACTTTGCGGCGCGCAAGCTGAATCTGGAAGATGGCTTGTGGAAGATGCTGCGCATGCCGGCGCGCGAGATCATCGTCCACTTTCCCGTGCCCATGGATGACGGCCACATCGAGATATTCACCGGCTTCCGCGTGCAGCATTCGATTGCGCGCGGCCCCGGCAAGGGCGGCGTGCGCTATTCGCCAGACGTGACGCTGGACGAAGTGCGCGCCTTGGCCAGTTGGATGACGTGGAAGTGCGCCGTGGTCAACATTCCCTTCGGCGGCGCCAAGGGCGGCGTAATCTGCGACCCCAAGAAAATGAGCCAGAGTGAGCTGGAGCGCATGACGCGCCGCTACACCTCGGAGCTGATCGACTCCATCGGACCGGAGAAGGACGTGCTCGCGCCGGACATGAACACCAACGAGCAGACGATGGCCTGGATCATGGACACCTACTCGATGCACATGGGCCACACCGTCACCAGCGTGGTCACCGGCAAGCCGTTGAATGTGGGCGGCTCGCGCGGGCGCGTTGAGGCCACTGGGCGCGGCGTGCAGGTGATCTGCGACGAGAGCATGCGCTACCTCAAGATGCCTGTCGAAGGCTGCCGCGTGGTCATCCAGGGCTTCGGCAATGTCGGCTCCAATGCCGCGCGGCTGCTGATGGAGCGCGGCTACAAGATCGTCGGCGTCGCTGAGTTCGACGGCGGCCTGCTTAACCCCAACGGCATCGACATCCGTCAATTGCTGGAGTACAAGCGGCGCAACAACACCACACTCGGCTTCCGCGGCGCAGAGGCCGTGCCCAGCGAGGAACTGCTCATCAGCGAGTGCGAAATTCTCATCCCCGCGGCCACGGAAAATGTCATCACCAGCCGCAACGCCGACAAGATACAGGCGCGCATTGTCGTCGAGGGCGCCAACGGCCCCACCACCGCCGTGGCCGACGAGATTCTGGCCGCGAAGAATATCTTCATCATGCCGGATATATTGGCCAACGCCGGCGGCGTGACGGCGAGTTATTTTGAATGGGTGCAGGATCGCCAGGGATATTTCTGGAAGGAAGCCGTGGTCAACGAGCAGATGGAAGACATTCTGCGCGACAGCTTCGACGACGTGGTGCGCTATGCCGAGGCGCACAACGTGAACAACCGCATTGCCGCCTATATGCTGGCCATCGACCGCGTGGCCATCACCATCCGCCAGCGCGGGATTTACGCATAACAAACTGCGATGGAAATAATCAAAGCGGATGGGCCAATGGCTCATCCCGCTTTTTATTTTCTCTCTTGCCACAACTATTTTTGCGGATTGCTGTATATATTCTTAGATATAATCACACCTTGAAAGGAGAATCATGAAAGTCGCTCTCTTAGTGTTGTTATTCGCAACATCCGCATTCGCGCAGGATCCAAAAGTCGATCCCACCGCAGCTTGCGGACCAGAGAATATGTATTTCAACGTAAATTTGGACAAATCGCAGCACACGCCGCTACCGCAAGTACCGGGAAAGGCTCGGATTTATTTCATCCAGAACGTCAATACAGATATTTTCGATTCCTACACAATGACAAGGTTCGGGATTGATGGAGCATGGGTCGGAGCAAACAATCACAATTCATATTTCTCAGTCTCCGTCGAGCCGGGAGAACATCACCTATGCGCTTCTATTTGGTACTCTCGCATCGATCAGCACCTGGTACTGGCGCATCTGACGGCAGAGCCGGGTAAAGTATATTACTATCGCCTGGGGATCATTGAGACGCGAAACCTGTCTGACTGGAAACTTGACCAGATCGACAGCGACGAAGCCAGGTATTTGATTACATTGTATCCGCTGAGCGTCTCGACGGCAAAAAAGTAAGGCGCGATGCGGTGCGCGGCTGCTACAGCGGGATGGGCCGTTGGCCCATCTCGTTGTGGTTCTTGTAAATGGCGCATCCGAACCACCGTTTCCTTCCAGAATGAATGCCCGTACTGGCTCTTCACTGATTCTTTTCCCAAATTTGAAAGTTAACCTATAGAATCTGAGAGCAATCTTATTCAACGATAATATCGACGAGATACGATAATGAAGTCGAGCGGTCAACCACAGGAAACTTCATTGCAGGCATGATCCTTGCTGACCGCGCGCGCGTGCAACCGCCGAATGGCCGCACAATTGGCTCGTGGAGAAAATCGGATGAAGAAGCGGAATGTTTTGGAAGGTGTCGGCGCATCGTTGATATTACTGATGCCGTACTACTGTAAATTTCTCCTTCCCTCGAACCCTGAGATATTTCGTCTTCGCCTGCCGGCCACAAACCTGATTGGAGGCATACTTGTCGATCTTCTTGTTTATTCCATTTTATCGATAGGCTTCCTGGTTGCCGTACAGTATTCCCCGCCGGTTCTGAAGAGAATCATGGAGGCATTGTTCGCGGCTCTCATGCTGTGGCTGATTGTGGATTTTGTGTTCCTGGCGATGAACCACCTGCAAAATCGAATCAAGCATTGGGATCGTATATCGGAGATCAGCGCCTTTTTGATTCCCCTGCTGTCGTGTGTGCTGGCCTACTTTCTTCCCCGTTTCACTCAACCAATAGTGCGCGTGGTTCGCCTTGTTATCGCCGGGTGTGCTTTCTCCGCTCTCTGGATAGTTCCCCAACTTCTTCATCTCGCTTTGGTTCGTCAGCCCGTCCAGAGCAATGTTTTTGCGCGTCCACCCGTAACTGGGTCCGAAAAATCCCAGCAACGGATTATCTGGATTCTCTTTGACGAGCTTTCCTACAATCAGACGTTCGATCACCGTGCTGCCGGCATCGAACTCCCCAACCTCGACCGGTTGCGCGCCGGGAGCGTCTCGTTTAGCAATCTGAAACCAGTGGGATTTTACACGGCTCGCATCATTCCATCGTTGTTTTCAGGTCAACGCATCAACAGGGTTCGCAGCACGATCCACGGCGAGCTTTGGTACTGGGATGATTCTCAACGCCGCTGGCTCGCCTACGATCCAAATGCCACGCTGTTCGGCCTGGCTCAGCGGAAGGGATGGAATACAGGCATCGACGGCTGGGCCATCCCCTACTGCCGCATACTTGCACCGGTAGTCAATGCCTGTTCATGGGCAACCGATCCCACGCAAGTTGAAGAGTTCGGCGCATCGGTAGACAAGTCCGTACTGGCCAATGCGGCAGTGATGCCGACCCGCTTTGGGAGTTTGTTTCACGGCACGAAAGTTGTCGCGGAAGAGCGCATACAGGCCTACCGCGACATCATGTCGCACACACAAACGTTGATCGCCGACGACCAACTCCGTTTCCTTTTTCTACACATCCCAGTTCCTCATCCTCCGGGCATCTATGATCGCCAGCGCCATATTTTGCGCCCGAGCGGCAACTATCTGGACAATCTGGTGCTGGCCGACGACACGCTCGGTGTGCTCATGCGGGAGATCGCCGCTACTCCATCGGCTGGCCAAACCACAGTCATAGTTTCTTCGGATCACTCCTGGCGCATTCCATTGTGGTTGCCTGCTCAAAGTTGGACCAGCGAAGAAGAACTCGCCTCCGGAGCGAAGTTCGATGAAAGGCCCGTGCTGCTGATTCATTTCCCTGATCAGAAAGCGGGCAGCGATATTCACGCGGAATCGTCCGAGATGCTGGAGCACGGGATAATCGCAGGAATGCTGCTCGGCCAGATTCATAATCCAAATGACTTGGATGTCTTCATCTCGCAACAGGGCCGCTAGTTTTAAGAGGGTCTCTGTAGAGTGTTTTAGGATAACTGCGTGGGAATATACCCGAGAGCGATTGCTGCGCCTCCCCATAGCCAACTTTGGAAAACACATCGATAAAAAGATCTGCAATGCTCACGATGTTAAATGAATGTTCTGCGAAGGCGCGCGCGTTCGCAGCATACCGGGCCCGCAGTTCAGAGCTCTCCATCAAGCGTCTTGCCGCGTCCACAAAATCGTTTGCACTGTCGGGTGAAATCACGATGCCTGCGTCTGCTTGCTCGACGACCACAGTCGCATGGTTTTCTCGCGGAGCGGCCAGCAAAAGAGGGCGGCCCGCAGATAGATACGAAAGTACCTTGGATGGCACGGCGAATGTGCCGGCATCGGAATCAAGCAATGCGATGAGGACATCGGATGCCCCCAACACCTGGGAGAGCCTCTGATACGGCTGGAAAGGCAAAAACGTCAACACATCCTTGCGGATTGGCTTTGTATGCTCGCAAAGCCAGTCTGCGCCTGCTCCGCCAGCTACCACCATCAGATTGGCATCATTGCGGGTTTCAAGATACTGCGCGAGCGCTAGCAATAATTCCGGGCGATGCTTCATGCCCAGTGTGCCGCTATAGATGAAGCAGAACTTTCGATCCATACCATGCTCGCGAGACCATGCATTGTCTTTATCTGTCGGCTGAATCTCCCCAAGTGACGCCCAGTTCTCAATCATGGAGATGCGCGACGGCTCAACACCCCACCCGGTCACGATTTTTACAAATTCCGGCGCAATACAAACCACGCCGTCCGATCTTGTGAGCAGTTTCCTTTCCAGCCGTTCGTAGCAGGCGCCGATTATCTCCGCAAGCGGTCCTAACTTTCTTCTCAGCACAAATCGAGCGGCAAGGCTGTAAACATCCTGTAGCCAGAAAATAAACTTTGCATTCTGCAGTTTTGCGGCTTTTTGCAGAACATTTTGAGCGTCTAGCGGCATATTAGCGGATAGGACGATATGCGGCCGGAAGGCAACGACCTTTGCGGCCACAGCCTTTCCATAAGCAATATCAGCAGTTCTCCTGGTCCAGATGGAATGTTTGGAAAATCTCATTGGAATATGCAAGCCCTCGATCGAAAAGCCGATAGGATCATTTTCGCAGCGTTCTATCTTTCCCTTGGGCGTCGATAAGTTGTCCGCGAAATAGAGATGCAATACCTGATGGCCGCGACTCGCCAGCTCACGGCTCAGTTCGATCTGAAATGCATGACCGCAAAATTCATTGACCAGAATTCGCATGGCGCACCTAAATACAAGTTGCCGCAGTAAAGAAATAGCTTCTGTCATCCGCATAGATTGGTTCTGATTCACCGGGCAGCGGTTCGACCGCAAATCCGCTGGGCCTGTATCCGACAGAATCAATCATGTCCAGTAGCTTCCTCCGCGAGACGCCGCGATGGACTTCCACCAGAAGCTTCGGCTTGTACTTCTTCAACAGGTCAGCCATCCCCTCGAGCACTTGTATCTCCATGCCCTGCACATCGATCTTGACGCCGTCAATGCGCGCCGACATCCAGCCATGTCTCTCCACTGCCGACATTGTGCGCAAACCAGTCGAGCAAGGCTCGTTCCGTCCGGCCAAGAATCGCCGCCGGATAATCGTGCCAGGAAGTCACAATCACATAGCCCTTCAGAAGTCCACCCAAAATCCTGTGAGGACCAAGTGAGCGTGGAAGCAACCGCCTAATTCCTTCTTTCAAAAGTTTGTTCATGGTTATTCCTCGTCAGTATTTCTCTGTTCAGGTCTTTCATTATTGCCGTCGATAATTTGCCGTAACTGGCGCATGCTTGTCCGGACACTTCTTTCCTCATCAAGCGTCCGACCCACACGATGAGAACAACGAATAAGGTCGTGAGTACCAGGGATGGAATGCGTTCGAAGACATAGGTAAATTCACCGCGTGGCGCAAAAAGCGCGCGGGTCAGACACTCGGCCCAGATTCCAGAGAAGAGCGAGCGGATGCCGATCCAACTCACGAATTGCCGACAAATAAAGCCAAACAATGCGGACCCCGCATAGACAGCCGCTAATCCTCCCAACAGGTATAGTTCGAGCAGATAGTTTCCGCCCGTTCCGGATTGAGTACCTAGGAAGGTGAGGGGATCATTGAAGGTGAGAATACGGCTTATGGTGGCAGGCATACGTTTCTTCCCAGCAAAACTTTCGAGTACGCATATGTCTAGTTGGCCGTAGGGAATTACTTTCGCCGTCATGCCAACAAGAAAGGGATTGCAGTACCCGTTCAGATTAAGGTCGATATTCTTCTGGTACAACCTCAGCGTGCTGCCTGCCGCAAACCAATCGATGATTTCTTCTCGATTCATCATGCTGTCTCCACGCGTCAGCGCAGGCACAAAAAGTATCGCGAGAGCAAGCGCGATTACCTGGACCACACGCTTGACGGAGAAGTGAATCCAACCGCGGGCGAAGGCAATAAGAAGGGCCGGAACAATAGCCTGAGCCAGAAAAAATCGCCCCCAATGCAGCGAAATAATCAAGCGCGGAAGAGTGACCAGAATTGTCGCGATCAGAATGCGACGCCATCCTTTCTGCTTCGGATTGGACGCTCCCAAAAACATGAAGCCAAAAAAGAGGTGAATGTACAGCACCGCTTGATGCGACAACGGAATCGGTGCCGATCCCGCATAGGAGGTTCCGGAGTGGCTGCGCCAGAACTGCACTGCAAGTATCAACGCGGGAAGGGTTAGATAGATTGTGATCGTGTAAGCGAAATTCCCGCAGGCATCAAGTACCGGCTCGGAAAACTGCCGAACTGGACGGCCAAACGTGGGGAATAGATAGCCGGCAATAAACAGAACCAGCGCCAGCGCGCTGATCGCAATGGTGCCGCTCTCCACTGTATCCGCCTGATGAACCACCGCCCGAAAAAGTAGGCTGGGGAGCCACCAGAACAAAAAACAGGCAAAGATGAACGCGCCGAGAAAAAACCATTTCCCTCGAACTGGCCGCTTCGAATTGGGCGTGCAAATTTCCATAGACCTCACGGTTAATTTCAGATCTGCGGGGAACAAAAAACGTCCATAGAAGCGTTGGGCAATGCATCATATGGCATTTTCCTGATCCGTCCATCAGTCGAAAATCTGGCATCGACCTGCAAGTAATAGCCCGCCACAGCCTTGGCTGAAAAGGATGTAGTATCGATCGGCTCAAACGATGCGTTCAGGGCTCTGCGCAGCGTAGAAAGCATTTCAGTCTTCTCCCACGACAAGGGAAACAATTGGACCGACTTGCCAATCTTGTCGAGCGCGATTTCCATACCTCCTCCTGCTGCCGGCATGACCACGATGCACCCTTGTGATATAGCCTCGAGATAGGTAATACCAAGTCCTTCCAACTGATTTCCGGAGAAGAATATTCTGGTTCGGCGCAACAAATCACGAACCGTTTCGTCATCAGGCGTTCCCTTGAATTCAAACCTGGGATCTCCCTCCACCAATGCTTCCAACTGAGCTCGCATATTGCCTTCCCCGATAATGCATGCGCGCAAGCCTGGTGTTTCATCCAACAAGGCGCGGATAGAAGGCAGAATTCGATCCAGCTTCTTTACCCCAATCAGTCTTCCAACATAGGTCACATAGCAACGCTGCTGAGGGGGCGCGCAGTTCGGTTCCAGGTACAGAGGCTTGAGTGGGTTAAGTATGACGGCATGAATTTTGGTATTGAAAAATGCGCGTACAACTGCGGCAGTAAAATGCGAAACCGCAACCACCTGAGTACCCGAAAAGCAATTGGCTAGATTATGTGAAATGATAATTCCAATCATCTTCCACCAGCCGTGATGATCTACACGCGGCACCCCGTGAGCCATGCAGATGGACCGTCGCGCAATCGGCGCGGCATAGATCGCCGTGGTGCTGAGAATCTTTAATATCCGTGGGTCGCGCAATTCGCGCCAATGCAAAAAGATATGCGAAGGAGGAATAATCTCAACGGGCACTCCAAGTTCGGTGAAGCCGGCGCGCAGTCCTTCCGCAAAGCTGTCGACACCTCCGATCTCATGCCCCCCGGTCATCAACACCTTGCAAGGATGTTCATACTTCATAGTTCGCTCTCCCTTTTGCGGCTTGACTTGTCAGACAGCCAAATCTCGAACGCGCGCAAAGTCTCATTGCGCCGAAAAAATAAAGTCGTGGATATCCGAGTCTACATATCCAGCTCCGGTCCACTTAATCACGTCGGTAGGCCCTACCGGAGTTTGTGCCGCATCAAGTTTCCGGCATTGGTACCCTTGATTCCAGAAGATTTCAAACACATCGGCAAATCTCTTGCTGACTCCACCAGGAATGACTCCGCCGCTGAGCAGTATTTCCACCAGCCATGTCGGTTTGGGAGTTAGCTCTAAAGTCTTCGCAGCTCCCTCGAGAACATCCAATTCAAACCCTTCAACGTCCATCTTGATGAGCAGTTTCTTGCCTTGGAATCTTCCAGCTACCACGGTGTCGAGTGTGGTCAAAGGAACCAGCGTGGACTGCGTTTCGCGCGCCTGAGCCCAGCCCGGCACAAAGGAAGATATGCCGCCATAGCCGTAAATACGTCCCAGACCGCATCTGCCCGCCAGACCGAGGGGAAAGACTTCGACATCGGAATACTTGTTTTCCCAAAGGTTTCGATAAAGAAAATGCAGATTGCGCGGAGATGGTTCAAAGGATACAATTTGTTTTTTCCGGCTTGCGGCCAAGCAGGAGTAAAGCCCAATGTTGGCCCCAATATCGATAACCGTATCGTGGCTTTCGAGCAAGCCGAGAAAAGCCAGGATCTCATCCGTTTCATAGTCCCTGCTGGCCATGGTGGGATCGCCCGCCAGAGTGAAGCCATAGGGCGTCTGAATAGATCGACGGCGGTTGGTCGCATCCCGCGACAAGCGGTAGATCCGCCCAAGAGGCGGGGCAAAGGTATCAACGGTTTTTCGACAGCTCGAAAGATTCATTTTTCGCTCCTTCGTGGAATGTTTTCCGGTAAGCATTGAGTGCGACTAATAACTTTGAAAAGTCAAAATTACACGACGATTTTTACCCTGCCTCGGTTCTGCACGCTGCCAGCGCGCTCATGATCAAATACTCCCGCCGTACGCGCGCAAAGATTACCCACGCGAACGGCAGTCCGATGACCGCGGTGGCAATCAGATAACTGAAGGCCGCCCCTGCGCTGCCCCAACGAGCCGCAGTGAGCGCGGCCAGCGTCAGTGTGAGCGCGGCGACGATCAGCGATTGGGCGAGAAACGGCTCGCCCTTGAAGGAGCGCAATAGAATGGCTAGGCCTTGCACGGCGCAGTTGGCTCCGGCGGCCATCACCAGCAGCGCAAACAGTTGCGGCGATACCATGCGCGCCGCGAGACGAGGCGCAACCGAGGGCAGCAGTGCAACGCCAACACAGGCGGTCAGCGCGATCAACAAGAATGCGGTGAGAGATTGGCCCAATGTGCGCAGAAACAGCCGGTCAAGCTCCTCGAACTCGTGGCGCGCGATCATGCGCCCAAAAGGAGTGGTTTTGGTTGAGGTCCAAGTCAGAGCAAGAACTGTCATGTAGCCGACTATGTTGAGCGACATTCCCATCTGGCCGGCTTCAACCGGCCCGCGCAGTGCAAACAGGATGGGGATGAATATTTGCACCGTCAAGTAAGAGCACATCCAACTGACGGCGATGCGCCATTGAAAGGGCCAGACTTCGCGAATCCAATGAATAGCATTCTCGCCTGCCGGGTAATGCAGCAACCCAGCCAGCAAAGGGCGGCGCGAATTCAAAAAGAGCAGCCCAGCGCCGACGTAACCAACAAGCGCCAGGGCCGGCGAGTAAAGCCCTTGATGCAACAGCATAGGCATCCAAGCGCATACAGCGGTAGCCAGTGCCTGACCGAAGCGCATCACGGCGACTGAACGCACCTGTCCGCATCCTTCAATAAATGAGTAGAACGGTGTGCACCAAAGGCCCGCCATTGATGCTCCCACGGCCGCGAGCCACGGTCCCAGCCAAAAGACGTGAGCTGTTCCAGCCACAGTATGGCGGGCAAAAAAGAGCAGTCCGAGCGGCGCCAGAATCAGGCCCATGGCCAAAGCAGCCGCTGTATACCAGCGCAGCGTAAGTTGCAGCGCTGAGGCCAGCCGCGCATGGGCTGCAGCATTTCCCGTTACGCTGCCATCGGCGTGCAGTTCCAAATGAACGCATTCATGCGCAGCCAACTGCTGTATCACAAACGAAAAGCCCATCTCGAAAACCACCTGCAACGAAACCAGACTTAGCAGAGTGTAGTAGTAACCCTGCTCAACCGGACTCAGGAGACGCACGATCAGCAGCACCATGACGGTGCTTCCTAAAATCCCGGCAAGACGCGCCAGAAATGTGTAGGCGACAGCGCCATCCAGCCCCAGTGTCGAGCGAAGACTCATTGCCAGGCTCCCACGATGGCTTCTTCGAGAGCTGTATCCCATGATCCTACGTGCGAGCGGCAGCGGCGCAGAATCGCAATCGTCTCGGCGACCGCCGCTGTCAGTAAAGCAAGAGGCAGAGAGCAGAGCAGAGCCGCCAGCGCGATCCAAAGCCGGTAGGAAGAGGATGGCCGGTCCGGAGCCATGGCCGGATCGACAATCTGTATCAGAGCACCCTGGCGCGCCTCGTCCACTCGCGCCCCTTCATATTGGCGTGTCAGAAGACCTTGAACCGTCTCGCGATACTTTACCTCGCGCAGAGCGCGCGCGTAATCCAGGCCAGCCTGAGTCACAGTGCCCTTGGGCGCGATCAAATCGCCCGTTTTGCGATCGCTGGCCGCATCCATCTCGGCCAACTGCGACTCCATGCCTTCGGCCTCCTGCTGCGCCCGCTGAAGATCCGGATTTTGTTCGGCGGCAAATTCGCGCATGGCTTTAATTTCGATCTGCTTGGCCGCAAGCTGGCCGCGCAATACCGCTGCCGAAGCGATCATGGTGCGGTCCTGACCCTCGATATCAATGACGCCGGTGCGTTGTTCGACCAGCTTCATCTCCTCCTCGGCGCGCGCAAGATCGTCTCGCGCGACGCTTAACTGGCGCTCGTAAAAGAGTCGCCGCTGCGCCGCCTCCGTGATGGCGAGAGTTGCGCTGAAGCGACGAAACTCTTCCACCCAGCCGTTGGCCATCTCAGCGGCTCGCTGCGCAGATGAATCGGTTACCGAGAGGCGAATCAATCCATCTTTCAGGCCGTTGTCAATCTCGGTATGTTTTTCCCAGCGTTTGCGCGCCGTCGACAGATATTTGCGGTGGTAGAGTTGCTGCAAGTGAAAGCGCTCGACCAACGCATCTTCGACTGTCCGGCTCTTCAAGAGCGCAACCTGCAGATCGTTTGGATTTTTGATGCCCAGTCCGCCGCCGCCAGCCGCAGCCAGTTCTCCCATTCCGCTCAACTGTGCCATCAATGCCGCCGACGATGAAGCTCCGCCGGACTGCGGCGGCATGATAACCACGGTAGCCGTGAAACGGCTAGGCAAAAGAAGCGCGATCCCGCCACCTATCAAGAGGATTGCCAGCGCGGTCCTCCAGACCAGCTTCTTCCATTTGATTGCTATCCGCAGGCAGGTCAGCAATGACCCACTGGCTGAGCTTAATGCGGGAGCAGCGGGATTGACTTCCAAAGTAGGCACGCGGTCATTCCTCATCGATGAAAAACTGAGTCCAAGATTACCGGGGCCAAGACGGAATGCGGGATGAAAATCGCGAGGAAATCTCTTGGACGCCAAGAATGGGAAGAAACTCACGAGCGTGTCCGTTTGTGGAACACCGCTGTATCAATCTCGCCTTTTCTCTGTCTCTCGTGCAATCACTGCGGAAATAATGAGGTGTCATGAATAACCGCATTCTCATTCTCTCCTGCCATTGTCGCGTTCTTCTGCGCGGACTTGCCTTCCTTGCGTTCCTTACTCTTCTGACACCGGCACTCAATGCCCAATCGCCGTGCGCGGGCGCGAGTGAGTCCGACGCGCTGGACTGCGTGGCGCAACCGGCTTCTCCTTCAGACTCGAACGAGCCTTTGTCGACGCTCAATGTCGAGGAGCGCCCGCAGAGCGGAACGCCGAACGCGGACCGCTCCTCCGAGGCTTCAGCTACGGGAAGTCTTACCAGCGGATCAAGTTATACCGAAGGGCCACTGCGCAAAGAGAAAAGAAATTCGACACCGCGCGCGGCTGCTCCCGAGCCGCCCAATGAATTTCAAAATTTTGTCGCAGCCACGACCGGCCAGATGCTGCCGATCTTCGGAGCAAGACTCTTTGGCGCGCAGCCGGCCTCATTTGGTCCCGTCGATCACGGGCCGGCGCCGGGCGAGATGATTATCGGCGTCGATGATGAACTGCGCATACGAATCTGGGGCCAGGTCAACTTCAGCGCCAATCTGCGCGTGAGCCGCGAAGGGGAGATTTATCTTCCCAAGGTGGGCGCCGTTCATGTGGCCGGAATGACATTTTCAGCGATTCCCGCGCATCTGCGCAGTGTGATCGAGCGTGTTTATCGCAACTTTGAATTGAGCGTAGACCTAGGAGATATTCATACGATTCAGATCTACGTCACCGGCATGGCTCGCCAGCCGGGCGAGTACACGGTCAGTGCTCTCAGCACTCTGGTGGACGCGGTCTTTGCCAGCGGCGGCCCGTCGGCGGCCGGGTCCATGCGCCACATCGAGTTGAAGCGCGAGGGCAAGACCGTCAAGGACTTCGATCTGTATGCGCTGCTGGTGAATGGCGATAAATCCGGCGATGTGCAGCTTCAACCGGGCGATGTGCTCTTCATTCCCGCAGCGGGGCCGCAGGTTGCGCTGATCGGCAGTGTGCGTATGGCGGCCGTTTACGAACTGCGCGGCGAGGAGTCAATTGAACAGCTTCTCGACACCGCCGGCGGCCGCACGGCAATTGCATCCGGCGCTCGGCTCTCCGTAGATCGTATCGAGGACCGTGTGCGCCGCATTGCTATTCAACTGGCGATGGATTCCTCAGGGCTTTCCACTCAGCTCGCCGACGGCGATATCGTGCGCATCGATCCGATTATTTCAGCCTATCGCGAATCGGTCACCTTGCGCGGAGCGGTGGCCAATCCGGGGCATTTTCAATGGCATGAGGGAATGCGCCTGAGCGAATTGATGCCCGATCGCGATGCACTTGAAAAGCGCGACTATTGGTGGCAGCGCACCCGGCTGGGCCTTCCCGCTCCGCAGTTGGCGATTCCTCCCTATCCCGCGAGCCAGACTGATTCCTCGTCGGCAAAGCCGCTGGCTGTGCAAAGTCCCGGCGCGCAGACTAATTGGAACAGCGCGGTGATCGAGCGGCTTGACCAGGCCACCATGACCACCCGGCTGATTCCCTTCAAGCTGGGCAAGCTGGTTCTCGATCATGACATGACTCAGGATGTTGATCTTCAACCCGGCGATGTGGTCACCATCTACGCGCAGCAGGAGATTCAGCTACCGATCAGGGAGCAGACCATTTATGTGGAGTTGGCCGGCGAGTTTGCGCATCCAGGCGTTTACAGCGTCTCTCCCGGAGAAACATTGCGCTCTGTGGTCGAGCGCGCGGGCGGGTTGACGGGTCAGGCTTATCTCTATGGGGCAAACTTCTCTCGCAACAGCGCGCAGATAGCCGAGCAGGAGCAACTGAACAACTATGCAGACAAGCTCGAACATCAGTTGCAGCGCAGCAGTTTGGGACTCGTGAACGCATCGAGCGGCTCCGGGCAGCAAGGCATCTCCCTCGCAGGGCAGCAGGTTTCAACTCTCAATCAGCAGTTGATCGCGCGGCTTCGGCAGATGCGCGCCAGCGGAAGAGTTGTCTTGAAGATGAATCCCTACAGCAAAGGTGTGGAGGCACTTCCGGAGATGCATCTAGAGGACGGCGACCGGCTTGAGATTCCTCTAATGCCGGAGACGATTCAGTTGGTTGGCGCGGTCTTCAATCCACACGCATTTCTCTATAACAAGGGCGCCAGGGTAGGCCAATACCTTCATCTAGCCGGCGGAGCCGATCGCGAAGCCGACCAGAGGCGCGCGTACATCGTGCGTGCGGATGGATCAGTAATTCCTCATGAAGCGGGCAACTCGATCTTTAGCTCCGGCTTCAACGAGTTGCGCCTCTACCCCGGCGATGCCATCGTCATTCCGGAAAAAGATGTCCATCCATCCATGCTGAACCAACTGATGATCTGGAGTCAGTTCATGTCGCAACTTTCTTTGAACACGCTGGAGATCAATTCGCTCAAATAGCCGATATGAATTCAAGACGCCTGTTGTTTGCAACCGCAACTTGTGAATTGTGAGTCCTCGGCTTGTTGATCTACCGGGCGGAGGATGATTGGGGCGCTCTTACTGTTCCTTGGGAGGGGTCGAATGGCATCGGTGGAATATCGAGCCTTGGGCGATGGTCTTCGCATTGAGTCTATCGGAGATTCGGTGGCATATGGAGGCGCCTACACAGCCAATTATCCGCGTCTTGCAGAGGTCGAGGCGGATACTGCTTCATGGCGTTATCGCTTTGTGAAGAGATCGATCGATCTTCTGTTTTCTCTGGCTGTCCTTCAGGCGTTTTTTCTGCCTGGACTCCTGATTGCGGCGGCAATTGTTCGCACATCCGAGGGGCCGGTCTTCTATCAGGAAACGCGGATTGGCAAAGATGGCCGCAAGTTCCGTATATGGAAGTTCCGCACCATGCGTTGGAGATCGGACCGTCAGGATTCAACGGCGCCTTCGCACTCCAGCCAGTGCCCAGAGCCCCAGAGTGCTGAGATATGGAGAATCAAAAAGCCGCTTCACGATCCGCGCATTACAGCGGTCGGAAAATTTCTGCGTGTCTGGAGCCTGGATGAATTTCCACAGTTTCTGAATGTGCTGTGCGGAGATATGTCGCTCATCGGGCCTCGTCCCATCGTCGAGGCGGAACTGTCAATGTATGGGGATCAACAGGACTACTATCTGCGGGTCAAGCCAGGGTTGTCGGGATTGTGGCAGGTCTCCGGACGGAACAATGTTGCTTACGAAAAGCGGGTCGAATTAGACGCAGCGTATGTCAAGACATGGAGCCTGCATACTGACTTCAACATTCTCCTGCGCACCATTCCAGCGGTGTTGCTGCGTGAGGGATCCCGTTAAATAAGATGACGGATTTAAGAAACCTCCGCATTCGTCGATTTCTTGAAAGGGCACAATATCACAGGCTGCGGAAAAACTCTTTGGATAATCAACAAGCGTCAGGGCACGGCTTGTAGGTCAGGACTTCAACCCTGACTGCCGAAAGTGCAGCAAAATCAGCGAGGGCTTTAGCCCCTGAAAAAAAGTTGACCGCAACAACGACTTGTTCAGAGGTTTTGTGACACATCATTCAACGGTTGCTCGCGTGATTCACTCCGCCAGCCACAATACCGTTCGGTGGTACGCGTTGCGTGCAGACGGTTATAGTAGATGTAGTCATACTTGTCCGGCGGGTGCGTGAACAGCCAATGATTTCAGCATTCTTTCAGACCTATTGTTTTCCGCAATCCTGGCAAGGCATAAAAACTCGAAGTTTTAGGGAAATAGTGTGAATCTTCCCAACTCAATCACGATGAGCAGGATTGTAATGATCCCGCTGCTGCTCTGGATTCTGACACCGCACTTTCCCTGGCATGCGTATGGCGCGCAAGAGATCGCCGCCTCCGTGCTCTTTGTGCTCGCCTCGATCACCGACGGCTTGGACGGCTACCTGGCCCGCAGCCGCAAGCAGATCACCACCATGGGAATGCTGCTCGATCCGCTGGCCGACAAGATCATGGTGACCAGCGCCTTTGTGGCTCTGGTGCTGTACAACCCGGCTGTGGTCAAGGTCTGGATCGTGGTCGCCATCATCGGCCGCGAGTTCCTTATCAGCGGTCTGCGCTCGATTGCTTCGACCGAGGGCTTCACCATCGAGGCCAGCGACCTGGGCAAGCTGAAGACGGTTATCCAGATTATCTCCGTGGTCTCGGCCTTTCTGGCGCACCGCTGGTATCAGTGGCAGATCGGCTTTCTCATTGTGCCGGTGAAGTGGATCGCCGTCGCCGCCATCTATTTCACGCTGCTAGTCTCGACGGTCTCGGCGATCGATTATTTTGTGGGTTTCTGGAAGAAGATCGACCACGCCAGCAAGGACAGCCGCAAAAAGTCCTTTGTATTGAGCCGCAAAAAGAGCGCTGAAGCGCCCAGCGGCACACAATAACCCGCGCTCTGTGTGCGACAATCCACACTGAGACCACTATGAACATTTTGAACGCGATTTTTTATGCGACTCTCTCGTAAGCTGATCTTCGGCGCTGTTGGCTTGATTCTGGCTGCTCAGGCGGGCGGGAAGCAACCGCCCAACCAGCCTCCAGCGAGGCCATCTTCGCTTCCGCTGGCGTTGGTTGGCGGCACAGTGTTGGATTTGACCCGCTGGGGCGCGTCGGCAAAGGATCTCCCCGACGCCGTTGTCATTGTGCGCGACGGCCGTATCACCGAAGTGGGTCCGCGCACGGCGGTTACTATCCCCAAAGGCGCGCGGGTGATCGACTGCACCGGCAAGTTTCTTATTCCCGGCCTCGTCGATGGCTTTGCTGGAATGAACTCGCAAGGGCAGGCGAATGCATTTCTCTACATGGGCGTCACCACGGTCGTTGCCGTCAACGATCTGCGCCACGGCGCGGTGGATTTTTCCGCCTCGCCCAGTCCTCACATCTACGCGCTGGATTCGGTCGGCACAACTGACAACTGGAGCCTGCTGGCCAAGCGGCCGGAGTGGGCGCTCAAGCTGAGGGAGATCGAGCGTCGAACCGAGCTGAGTCCGGATGACTCTCTGCGCCAGCTCAGCGAGACCGCGCGGCTGGGAACGCGCGCCGTCATGTTAGGCCGCAACATCACCGCCGCCAATGCACAGTGGATGATAGCCCGCGCCCACCAGATGGGTCTGGTCACTTATGGCGAGTTTGCCGCCACACCCTACGAGGTGGGCATCGCGGCCGGCGTGGATGCACTGCCCCAGATGGGCCGCTACGAGTTGGGTGCGATTCCCGACGAGATGCAGCGACCGCTGGTGGAAGACTCCGCGGGTCAGGCCGCTGCCACAGCCTACGACTACGCCGAGCGTATGCCGCCCTCCAATCCGCTATTGCACTACTACGCGCGCTTTGTCGCCACGCATCACGCCGCGCTGATGCCCGCCTTTAGCGTCTATTTTGCTCGGCTGCCGGCGCATCGCAATCTATGGAAGGAACCTGCGGCGGCGCTGCTGGACCCGTCGCGCATCTACGAACCCGCCAACAGCGTCACCGGCGAGATGGATTATCCCCTCGCCAGTTGGGCACGCCGCCTGCCCGCGTACGCGCAGCGGATGATGGAAGAGAACCTGCGCAAAAAAGCCGAGCAGTCCGCGCTGCGGTTGTGGAAGATCAACGAGACGATCTTTGCCGCTGCGCCGCACTATCTGGCCGCCTCCGGCGCGCCGGTCCATGCCGCTCTGCCGGGGATCTCGATGCACACCGAACTTGAGTTGCTGGTTCGCTTGGGACTCAGCCCGCGCGAGGCTCTGGCCGCGGCCACCAACAACTACAGCCTGCAATTCGGCTGGGACGAATTAGGGCTGATCTCGCCCGGACGCCGCGCCGATATTCTCATTGTCGATTCCGATCCGACAGCCAATATCTGGAATGCTCGTCGCATCTCCGGCATTATTCTGGACGGCAATCTGATCGACCGCGATGCTCTGCTGAATGGGAAGCGTTAGAGATTGCCAGACAAAGCGCTCGCGCATCGGTTAACGTAAGAGGAGCAACGGTTCAGTTTCATCAAGGCCATGACCCAATCTCCGCAACTGCCGCATAAACAGCCAATGCGCCATGACCGCGGGCTGCTGCTCATCGCGGCCTTCAAGCTGGTGGAAGCTCTGCTCTTTGCGGCCGTCGGCTTCGGCGCGCTGCATCTGCTGCACAAGGATATCGGCGATCATTTGACCCGCATGGCCAACCACCTGCCCGAATCGCGCTTTATCGACTTTCTTCTGCACCGGGCTGAGTTGATTAACGACCGCCTGCTCCGGCAGATTGGCGCAGTGGGCTTTGTCTATGCAGCCCTCAATCTGATTGAGGGAACGGGGCTGTATCTGGAAAAAAGATGGGGCGAGTACCTTACTCTATGCATTACAGCCTCACTGATCCCGTGGGAGATCTTTGAAATTCTTCGCAAAGTTACGCTGATTCGCGCGAGTCTGCTGACGCTGAACGCGCTGGTCTTCTTCTATCTTTTGAATCTCGTAATGCTCCGGCAGCGGAGCCAAAAGACAGAGCTTGACAACTAATTCGCCTTTTATTCGCCATATCACAGAATAGCCCACTCTGGAACAAAATAATCTTCAGGAATCAAGTAAATAAACTTGCTCTATTAGTTGTGGTCTAGATCACAAAACTCACAATGGATTGTGGTTTTGCTCGACGGCGCACTCCGTCGACTGCAACTAACTGAAAAATCTTCGCAAAAAACGTGATTTACCACTATCGCGCAGCAGAATTATGCGCGATACTTGGGTCTATTAGGGCCAAGACGGGCCAATCTGGGTCAACGTTCCAGAGCCACCCGCGATTCAGCCCCATGAGAGTAGCAAATGGCAGAGAGTCCTGAGAACAACCCGATCAACGAACCGGAGACCTCGGTGGAGGCTGTCGGCGGAGGCTCGGGCGCCTGGGACGATCTGCAAGTTGGGTTTAGCGGCAATCCCAAAGCCAAGCTGGATGACCGCGGACGCTTGAAACTCCCTGCCGAGTTCAAAAGCTTCCTCGAAAAAAAGTACGGCAAGGACTTCAATGCATTTTACATCGTCAGCCGCGAGGGCGAGGACGCGGAGATTTATCCGATGCCGGAGTGGCAGGCGCACTTGGCCCGGGTCTTCAAGATGCCCAAGAGTCATCCGGCGCGCAAAAAGCTGTTGGAGCGCTACTCGCTCTACGGCGACCGCGCGGATATGGACCCGCAGGGCCGTCTGCTGATGCCCGAAGAGCTGCGCAACGCGGGCATGACGAATGTGGATGTGAAGGTCTCCGGTGAGGGGACGCTGCTGCGAGTAAAGAGTCTGAGCCGTCTGCGCGAGAGCGTGAAGCAGAGCGAGTTCAGCGCGCAGGATGTGGATGCGATGAATGAATTCGATGTGTAGCTCGGATTCCGAAATTCCCCCCAGGGGGGAGCGCGTGGTAAATGCACGGCACGCGCCGGTTCTTTTAGAGGAAGCGATTGATTTTCTCCGGGTGCGCGCCGGCGGAACGTATGTGGATTGCACGCTGGGTTTGGCCGGACACGCGGCTGAGATTGCAAGGCAGTTGGGAGCTGAAGGGCACTTGATCGGTTTTGACCGCGACCCCGAGGCTCTCGCGCTGGCCAAAGAGAGGCTGGATAAAGTTTGCGGTGAGTTAGGCAGCAAGGCGCCGCGAGTGACGCTGATCGGCGAGGCATTCAGCTCGGTGAGCGAGCATTTGCAGCCGGCTTCGGTGGATGGCCTGCTGGCGGACTTCGGCGTCAGCAGCCTGCAACTGGACGAGGCGCAGCGAGGATTTAGTTTTATGGCGGATGGAGTGCTAGATATGCGCATGGATACGCGCTCCGGACCGACCGCCGCACAGGTGGTGAACGAGGCGAGCGAACGCGAGTTGGCGGACCTGGTGTACCAATTTGGAGAAGAAAGGAGGTCGCGTAGAGTTGCCAGAGCCATTGTGTACGGACGGCCGATTACAACCACAGGGCAGTTAGCCCGGATTGTTGCATCGGCCGTCCGCACAATGAAACACGAGAAGATTCATCCGGCGACCAGAACATTTCAAGCTCTGCGAATTTATGTTAACCGCGAGCTGGACGAAATCAAAGCATTGCTCGAGGCCGCACCAAACTTGCTTAAGCCCTCTGCAAGGCTGGTGGTAATCAGCTTTCATTCGCTGGAAGATCGCATTGCAAAAGATAGTCTGCGCGAAGGCGCGCGGCAGGGAATCTGGGAGATTCTTACCAAGAAGCCGGCAACGGCCGGTGAAGAAGAGTTGGAACGCAATCCGCGAGCGCGGAGCGCGAAGTTGAGAGCGGCGGAAAGAACAGCTATTAGCTTTTAGCTATTAGTTTTTTCATTAAGAATTCGAGCATTTGTAGTCTTCATCAACGTTTTTTGGGGCAAGAGAGTTTCAGTCTATTACGAGGAAGCTAACAGCTAAAAGCTAATAGCTGGGGAAAGGACACCATGGCGGCATACGCAACAAGCTATTTGGAAACGGGCAGGAGCTGGAGCGCGCGCGTTGAAGAGCGCAACACTGAGCTGCTGGCTCTACAGCCTGCGCGCCGCCGCGGCTCGCGCACGCCGGAGTTTTACTTCGCCCGGCAGATCGACAACAGCCGTCTGGTCAAGGCTCCCGATCCCGCGCGCCCCCGTCAGATTCGACTCTTCTCCATTACGACCAGTATTCTGTTCCTGCTGACAATGGTCTATGGTTTGCAGCACTTCAGCGCCATCGAGAGCGGTTATCGCGTCGAGTCGGCCAAGCAGATTCGCGAGCAGTTGCGCGAGGAAAATCGCCAGTTGCGACTGAGTGAAGCGCAGTTGACCGATCCCAGCAGGATTGATAGATTGGCGCGCGAGCAGGGCTTTGCCGAACCGCAGCCTGGCCAGATCGTTCTTCCAGCATCTACTCCTGATGCCGCTCCGGCACTGGCGCAGGCAATGCCTCCAGCCCAGGCTGCTAGCTTCTAGCTATAAGCTATTAGCTAGCAGTTTAGTAAACATCTACATAAATCGATGTTTTGTAACAGGGCACGACTTTAGTCGTGCCGCAATTGGCTCGGAATCAGCTCGGGCTTTAGCCCCTGAGGGAAAGTGGGGCTGCAATAAAAACATATTCAAAGGTAACTTAAGGTCATTATGAAGGGAATAGCATGAAGGAAATCACAAAACAGTCATTTATTCAAATACTAATGACAATGAGCATCGCGGTTGTCATTCAATGGCTTTCATCTGCATATTTGGTTTATTTTATTGCAAAACCTCTGATATCACATGACAATGGGAGATCCTTGGTATTTGATCCAATAGCACTCATAGATGCAACATCAGTCATAGTGGTTATTGCGATAATCTCTTGGGTGCCGATTTATCTATTTGCTCAGCAAAAACCTTTTATCTGGCGGCTGTCGCTGACTTCTATATCAACGTGGGCACTACTTAGCTTGTGTTTTCATGTGATCGAAAATGCATCCACAGAAATGTATGAGTGGCTGACCGTACATAGAGCAATTCTCGTGTTAGGGAATTGCAATGATCTTCTTTTTATGCCACTTGTTATACCCTTCATTTCCGCCCTGTCTGGAGTAGCATATTCTACTGCTGTTGCTTGCATGAATTCTATCTGGGTGCAAAAGCTGAAGCCTAATCGCTGAATTACCGGAGCAATCGTCCATGCCGTCCACCGCCCGACCCAGTTGGAACCGTAATGCCGCGCCGCGCGCCACACCTCTCAAGCTGGCGCGCTTCTGGCTTATCTGCCTCTTCATTCTCGCTTGGTCAGTCCTGATTATTGGCCGTCTCTTCTGGCTTCAAGTGGTGCGCCACGGCGAATATGTGGAACGCGCCGACAAGCAGCAGCAGCGCACCTTTGAAGTGGCTCCGCGCCGCGGCATTCTCTATGATCGCAACCGTCGCGAGTTGGCGATTACCGTGTTGGTGGATTCGATCTTCGCCGTGCCCGCGGAGATTGAAGACAAGCAAGCCGCCGCGCTGGCGCTGGCCGCAATCGTGCATACCGATCCCGACGATGCGCAGACCACTGAAGAGCAGATCGCCGCGCGCCTCAAGGCCGGACGCAACTTTGCCTGGGTGGCGCGGCGCGTCACCGCTGATGCCGGTGCCCGCGTCAAAGCGCAAATTGCCTCCGGCGCGCTCAAGGGAATTTATTTTCAAAAAGAGTTCCAGCGCTTTTATCCAAACAACGAAATCGCCGCGCAGGTGCTTGGTTATGTGGGCGTGGACGACAACGGACTGGGCGGACTGGAGCAGAAGTTCGAGCCGCAGTTGCACGGTGTTCCCGGACGGATGTACACCGCGCTCGATGCGCGCCGCCACGTGCTCGGCTCCACGGAGAGCGAACCTCAGCCCGGACAAAATCTGACGCTCACCATCGACGAGAACATTCAGTTCATGGCCGAGCGCGCGCTTGACCACGCAATGCAGCGCACTCAAGCTGCCAATGGAACCGTGGTCGTGCAGGACGTTCACACCGGAGAGATTCTTGCGCTGGCGATTCGCCCCGCATTCAATCCCAATCAATTTCGCCGCACCACGCCGGAACTGCTGCGCAATCATGCCGTCAGCGATGTCTACGAGCCGGGATCGGTCTTCAAGCTGGTGACGTATTCGGCGGCGCTCGATCAGGGCGCGGCAAAGCCCGATGACAAAATCGACTGCCAGGGCGGCAAGATTACGCTGGCTGGCCGCGTGATTCACGACAACCAGGGCGAACATTACGGCATGATTCCAGTCCACCAGGCGCTGGAGGTATCAAGCGACGTGGCCGCTGTCAAGCTGGCGCTCAAAGTGGGCCAGGATCGCTTCTATCAGTACGTTCGCGATTTCGGCTTCGGCGCGCGCACTGGAGCCGAGATGCCGGGAGAGACGCGCGGCCTACTGCGGCCCGTGAACAAATGGAGCGGCTCGTCGATCGGCTCGATTGCGATTGGCCAGGAGGTCGGCGTCACGCCGATTCAGCTCGTGACAATGGTTTCCACCATCGCCAACGGCGGCGTCTATCTTCCGCCGCGCGTGCTGATGCCGGGGCAGGTGGATGGAAGCGCCAATGACAAATCTTCCGTCGCGCAGCAGCCGCAGCCATTCAAACCCGGCGAGGAGCTGCCCAATCCCCTTCCCGCAGGCGCGCATCGCGTCATCTCCACGATGACCGCCGCTGAGATGCGCAAGATGATGGAGGGCGTCGTCCTCTACGGCACGGGCAAGCCGGCTCAGCTCAAAGGCTACTCATCCGGCGGCAAAACCGGCACCGCGCAGAAGATCGATCCGGTCACGCATCTCTACTCGAAGACGATGCACATCGCATCCTTTGCAGGCATCGCGCCGGTCAACAATCCGGTGATCGCCGTGGCCGTCGTCATGGATTCGCCGAAGGGCGATTACTACGGCACGACGGTCTCCGCGCCGGTCTTTGCCGAGGTGGCGCAACAGGTTCTCGAATATCTCTCCGTGCCGCACGACATCGATGTGCGCCAGTTCCGCGCGTCGAATGTAAATTTGCACTTGGCCGAAGATGACACGCACGAGCAGTCGGAAAACATCAACGCCCTCTACGCTGCGATCAACGATCTGCCCAGCGACGACCCACTGCGCGCGCCAGCCAGTCAATCACAGGCGGCAACTCCACCCGTGGCGAGCGAGCCATCGCAGAGCAATGCGCAGCCAAACTCCACGGCTCCCGCGCCGCAATTGCTGACATCGCAGCCGTCCTCTGACAATGTCATCATTCACTATGGGAAGACGCTGCGCGTTCCCTCGCTCATCGGCTTGCCGGTGCGCAAGGTCATCGAGCAGGCCGCCGCAGCCGGACTCGAAGTTGAGATCAAAGGCAGCGGCACCGTGCGCGAACAGGCCCCCGCTCCCGGCACCATGGTCGCGCCGGGAACGAAAATTGTGGCGCGCTGCGGACGGTGACGAACGAAAGATTTTTACTACAGCGTGTTTCAAAAACCAGCTTTGCGTCAGGGCACGACTTCAGTCGTGCCGAAATGACCGCGAAAAAAGTCGGGCTTTAGCCCCTGAGGGAATGCTGTACCGCAACAAAGACTTATCCTGAGGATAACTAGCAACTCTATAGAAGATCAGGATCAGTGCTGTCTGGCTCAGGAAGAGCGACAGCGCCGGAGTTCAGATGCGGACGAGGTTTGATTGGCGCGCCAATGGGTGCGTCTGGCCCATTGGGCTCGCCGGGATCATTATGTTCCGAAGCATCGCCGATTAGGAGTTCCTGTAGTTTTATGATTGTTTCCACGTCCGCTTCCAGATACGCCTTCGCATAAGCCCTAACATATTTGCCGACTGGAAACCCACGCAAATCGCGCTCCAGATCGTCATAGATATTCTTTCTCTTCTCGTCCATGAAAGTATCTTACCTCCAAATTCAGACCACAGAAGCACAACAATCTACAATTAAACCCGTGATGAATTGGAAAGAATTAGCTTTGGAAGTAACCGCTGTCGGCGCGGGTGGCGACTCTGCCGAGCCGGTCACTGGCGTTGAATACGACTCGCGTCGCGTGCGACCCGGCGCGGTCTTTGTTGCGATGAAGGGCTGCTCGACCGACGGCAACCGCTTCATCGAGAAGGCTCGCGCGGCGGGTGCGCTGGGCATTATCACCGACTCCGCGCCGAGCTTTGATCACCTGCTGGTCTTCGCGCCGGGCCTGCCGATTCTGGAGGTCGAACATGGACGACAGGCGCTGGCCGAGGCCTCGGCGGCCTTCTTCGGCCATCCGGAGCGGCAGCTCGCGGCCACCGGCATCACCGGAACCAACGGCAAAACAACGACGGCTTATCTGACGGAAGCTCTGCTGAATGCCGCCGCGCGCAAGACCGTTCTAGTCGGGACGATTGAAAATCATATTGCCGGCGAGGTGCGGTCCTCGGTTCACACGACGCCGGAGTCGCGCGACCTCTTCGAGCTGATGGCCGAGGGCGTTGCGCGCGGAGCCACCGAGCTGGTCACCGAGGTCTCCAGCCACGCGCTCGATCAGCGCCGCGCCGCAGGTGTCAACTTTGATGTGGCCGTATTCACCAACCTCACGCGCGATCACCTCGACTATCACCAGACGATGGATAATTATTTCGCCGCCAAGCGCCTGCTCTTTGACGGCACGCTCTATCCTGCGCCGCGCGTGGCAGTGATTAATGCGAACGACCCGCGGTGCAGGCAGTTGGCCGCCGCCGCGCGCAAGGCCGGCGCAGAGATTCGCACTTATGGAATCGGCGCGGGCGACTGGCGCGCGGCGAGCCACACACTCACGCCGAGTGGCGCGGTGCTCGAGTTGGAAACGCCAGCGGGCGCGGCCATAGTTACTTCACGCCTCGCAGGCGAGGTGAACATTCTCAATCTTCTGGCTGCCTTCACTGCGGCTCACGCGCGCGGCGTGGCTTTCGCGGATCTCGTCGAATTTGTCCCGCAACTCCAGCCTGTTCCCGGACGCTTTCAATCCGTCGATGCGGGCCAGCCCTTCACAGTGATTGTGGACTATGCGCACACCGATGACGCGCTCATTAACCTCACCGCTCTCGCGCGCCAAATGACGGCGCAATCCGGAGGCCGCGTCATCACGCTCTTCGGTTGTGGCGGCGACCGCGACCGCACCAAGCGGCCGAAGATGGGCCTTGCCGCAGGCGAGGGAAGCAACTTTGTCGTCGCCACCAGCGACAATCCTCGCAGCGAAGAGCCGCTTGCGATTCTCGCCGAGATCGAGCCGGGATTGAAGGCAAGTCGAGTCCGCTACACTATCGAACCAGACCGCGCCGCCGCCATTCGCATCGCGCTCGGCGAAGCCAAAGCTGGCGATGTTGTTCTACTCGCCGGCAAGGGTCACGAGAAGGAGCAGATTATCGGCTTTACGGCGATTCCCTTCGACGATGTGCAGATTGCTCTTTTCGCGCTCGGCGAAATGGGCTATGGTGGTAGGCGATGAAACTTTCACTTGCAGAAGCAGCCATCGGCGCAGGCGCGGTGTTGGATGCGCCGTCGAGCGTGGCCAACGCGGGCGCGTTGGAGGCCTGCGGTTACTCGATTGACTCGCGCACCGTCACAGCGGGCGAGCTTTTTTTTGCTGTGCGCGGAGAGCGTCACGATGGCCACGACTTTGTTGCCGCCGCCGTCGAGTGTGGAGCCGTGGCCGCTGTTGTCTCGCGCGCGCGAGTCGCCACGCTGCCTGATGCGGCTCTCTCCGTTCCGCTGCTTATCACCGAAGAACCGCTGATCGCCTTGCAGGCGCTGGCCGCGCACGTGCGACGCCAGTGGGGCAAGCGAGTGGTGGCCGTCACCGGCTCGGCTGGCAAGACGACAACCAAGGAAGCGATTGCTGCGGCGTTGGGCGCAAAGTTTAACGTCCTCAAGTCGCATGGCAATCTGAATAATGCCTTTGGCCTGCCGCTGCAATTGCTGCGCCTTGAGCCTGAGCATGAATTTGCCATTGTCGAGATGGGTATGAACCATGCGGGCGAGATCGCCGCGCTGGCGCTGATTGCCTCGCCCGACTGGGGCGTCATTACCAATGTCGGCACTGCACACGTGGAGAATTTTGCTGACGGTCAGGCCGGCATCGCTCGCGCCAAGTTCGAGTTGGTGGATGCGCTTCCGGCGCACGGCGTCGTCTTCCTCAACTGCGACGACGCTTACGCATCGCAGTTTGGCCGCGACTTTTACGGTCGCACGGTTTACTTTGGGCGCGGTCCCTGCGCCGATCCGCAGCTGCTCGAAGTCGCGGAAGATCTCGCCGGACTGCACGTCCGCTATCGCGCCGGTGAGCGCGAGGGTCAGTTCACTCTCAATCTGCTGGGCGCTCACAACGCATTGAACGCGCTGGCAGGTCTTGCTGTTGCTATAGAAGCGGGCGTCGATCTCGATGCCGCCGTTGCTGCTGTCGCAACGCTCTCGGCTGGAGATAAACGCGGCGAGGTACTCGAAGTCAAAGGCGCAACAATTCTCAACGATTGCTACAACTCCAATCCTGAAGCGTTGCGTTCGATGATTCACACGCTCGCCGCTCGCCCCGCCAAGCGCCGCATTCTCGTTGCTGGCGAGATGCTGGAGATGGGCGAGCAAGGCCCCGCGCTGCACGCTGAAGCTGGCTGCGCAGCCGCCGAAGCAGGACTCGATCTGGTCGTTGGAGTCAGCGGCAATGCCGAGCATCTGGCTGCCGCCGCCTGCAAGGGCGGAGTCGCCGCACTGTTCTTGCCTGACGCCGAAGCCGCCGGACGCTGGCTCAAGAAAAATCTCCGCAAAGGCGACGTTGCGCTCATCAAAGGCTCGCGCGGCGTCCATCTTGAGCGGGCAATTGATGCACTTAAATAACTGCTGAGATCCAATTGAATACCTCCCTTCCACCACCCACCGCGCCCCCACCTAGTAAAATCAACCTGAAACCGCCTCGTCCGGCTCTGGAGGCCACTTGCTTTACTGGCTGCTCTACGAAAAGCTCTTTCCGTTCTTTCACCCCTTCCGCGTCTTCCGCTACCTCACCTTTCGCACCGCCTTTGCCACGGCGACCGCGCTATTGATCGCGCTCTTCATCGGGCCGTGGGTGATTCAGAAGCTGCGCGAGTTTCAGATCGGCCAGTACGTGCGCGACGACGGCCCGCAATCGCATCTGAAAAAAACCGGCACTCCGACGATGGGCGGCGTGCTGATCGCCATCGCGATTCTGCTGCCCACTGTGCTGTGGAGCGACCCCGCCAATCCCTTCGTCTGGATCATCGTCTTCTCCACGCTGGCCTTCGGCGCAATCGGTTTTGCCGACGACTACATCAAGGTCGTCCAGAAGCGCAGCCTCGGCCTCACGGCGCGCGCTAAGATGCTCTATCAGGGACTCGCCGGAGCCAGCGTCGCCATTGCGCTTGTTGTTCTCCAGCAATTCAAGCTCTTCTCCACGCAGTTGACCGTGCCTTTCATCAAAAGCTGGCGGCCCGATCTGCAATGGCACTGGCTTGGCTCCATCCCGCACCTGGGCCTGCTCGCCTTTCTGCCCTTCGTTATCTTTGTCACGCTCTTTCTGGCGCTCTCGTCCAACGCCGTCAACCTCACCGACGGCCTCGACGGACTGGCCATCGGCTGCACCATCATCGCCGCCGGCGCGCTCACCGTGCTCACTTACGTCAGCGGCCATGTCGTCTTCGCCGATTACCTCGAACTCCAGCGCATGCCCATGGTCAGCGAGCTGACCGTCTTCTGCGGCTCCATGGTTGGCGCGTCCATCGGCTTTCTCTGGTACAACGCCCACCCCGCTGAAATCTTCATGGGCGACGTCGGTTCGCTTGCGCTCGGCGGAGCCATCGGCACTGTCGCCGTCATCATCCGTCAGGAACTGCTGCTGCCTTTCATCGGCGGCATCTTCATCCTTGAAGCGCTCTCGGTCATCCTGCAAGTTGGCAGCTACAAGCTGCGCAACGGAAAGCGCATCTTCAAGATGGCCCCGCTGCATCATCACTTTGAACAGTTGGGCTGGCATGAATCCAAAGTCATCGCCCGCTTCTGGATCGGCGCGCTGGTGTTTGCATTGTTTGCTCTCACCACGCTGAAATTGCGGTAAACCGGCTGCAATCGGCGCACAATGATTTTTGGGAAACTTTTATCATGGCTTGTTTTTTGAAAGGGCACGACTTCATTCGTGTCGCCAAAGGCCCAAATAAATCGGGCTTTAGCCCCTGCGGTACATTTTCAAATCCTTTTTGAGGATCGTCAGTATGCTAGACCTCAACAACAAAAAAGTTCTCGTCGTTGGGCTGGGAAAATCCGGCTTGGCAGCGGCGTTGTTTCTTCGCAGTCGCGGAGCTCAGGTCACGGTCTCTGATGTGCGCTCGGCAGAGCAGTTGGCAAAAGAAATCCCCACGCTTATCGAAGCCGGCATCATGGTCGAGGTCGGCAGCCACGGCCTGCTCACCTTCCGCTCTCAAGACCTGATCGTCGTCAGTCCCGGCGTCCCCATCGACACGCCTGAACTCGTTCAGGCTCGCGGCCTCGGCCTGCCCATCATTGGCGAACTCGAGCTGGCCGCGCGCTACCTCAAAGGCAAAATGCTGGCCGTCACCGGCTCCAACGGCAAGACCACCACCACCACGCTGCTCGGCGAAATCCTCAACGCCGCAGGTCTGCCCACGCTCGTCGGCGGCAACATCGGTGTGCCCGTCATCGCCCTTATCGACGATAGCACCGATGAAAGCTGGTCGGTTCTCGAAGTCTCCAGCTTCCAACTTGAAACCACTGTAGAGTTTCATCCCACGATCGCTGTGATTCTCAACATCACTCCCGATCACCTCGACCGTCACGGCAGCTTTGAGAATTATTCCGCCGCCAAGCAGCGCATCTTTGCCGCGCAAACCGCCGATGATTTCCTCGTGCTCAATGCCGACAACACTCCCTGCGCCGAGGCCGCCGCGCATACCGCTGCGCGCGTTTATTGGTTTTCCATCGAGCATCCGGTTGCGCCGGGAGCGTGGCTGGAAGATGGCTGGGTTGTTTATCGCAGCGTACACCAAGGCGCGGTCGAGCAGATCATGCCGCTCAATAACATTCCCCTCAAAGGCGCGCACAACTACGAGAATGTGCTGGCCGCAACCGCTGCCGCGCGTCTCGCCGGCGTCTCTGCCGATGTAATCCGCCGCGCCGTCGAGAGCTTCAAAGCTGTCGAGCATCGCCTCGAATTCGTCGCCACTTACAACGGCGTCCATTTCTACAACGACTCCAAGGCCACCAACGTCGACGCCACCGCCAAAGCCATCGCCGCATTCGGCAGCGGCATTCACCTCATCCTCGGCGGCAAAGACAAAGGCTCTCCCTACACCGTCCTCGCTCCTCTGCTGCGTGAGCGCGTCAGCGCCGTCTACACCATCGGTGTCGCCGCGCCCAAAATCGAGTCCGACCTGCGCGGCGTGGTCGCCATCCGCTCCTGCGAGACTCTCGCCAACGCCATCAACGCAGCAGCAGCCGCCGCGCGCTCCGGCGATGTGGTGCTGCTCGCGCCCGCTTGCTCCAGTTACGACCAATTTGAAAACTACGAGCATCGCGGTCGCATCTTCAAACAACTCGTCAACGAATTGCGGGAACAGTGAAACAAGTGAAGAAGTGAAAGAGTGAAAAAGTGAAAAACTCGCGATATTCTTGCTTCACTCATTCACTTTTTCACTTATTCACTCTCACAATCAAAATCAGGAACCGAGGAACTTAAGAGCAATGGCCAAACGCGCCGGCGTCGACAAATGGCTCTTCTTCATCACGGTGCTGCTCATCGTCGCAGGCTTGGCGATGGTCTTCTCCGCCTCCGCCGTCGTTGCGCAAGAGCGCTATCACTCCGAATTCACCTTCGTCGGCAAGCAGGCCGGATGGGCGCTCGCCGGCCTTGCCTTTCTGCTTCTGCTCTCGCACATCGATTACTCCGTCTATAAATCTCCGCTCTTCATCTACTCAGCGCTCTCCATCACCACCTTGCTTCTGGTGCTGGTATTCATCATGCCCGGCTCGCACAACACGCATCGCTGGATTCGCTTTGGCGGCCTCTTCACGCTCCAGCCCTCCGAGATGGCCAAGCCGGTTCTCGTTCTCTTCCTCGCATGGTTTCTCTCCACGCGCCTCGACAAAATGAAAGACTGGAAGAACACTCTTCCGCGCGCCATTCTGATCCCGTTTATCTTTGTTGTGCTGATCGTCCGCCAACCCGACCTGGGCACGGCGATGGTGCTCGCCGGCGTCACCGCTCTGATGCTCTTTCTCGCCGGCCTGGATTGGAAGTTCCTGCTCATCGGCTTTTGCGCCTCGCTGCCGCCGCTGGCATGGCTGCTCTTCATGGTTCCCTGGCGGCTGCGCCGCATCCTCGCCTTCCTCCATCCTGACGCCGACCCGCAGGGCGCGGGCTTTCACATCAATCAATCACTGATCGCCGTCGGCACCGGCGGCCTCACCGGGCGCGGCTACATGGAGGGCGTGCAGAAGCTCTTCTTCCTCCCCGAAGCTCACACAGACTTCATCTATGCCAACATCGCCGAGGAGATGGGCTTCATCGGCGCCGTCATTATCCTGCTGCTCTTCGCCGCCTTCGCCGCGCGCGGCCTGCGCACCGTCTTCCGCGTGCAAGACCCTTTTGCCCGCCTCGCCGCCTTCGGCATCACCATGACAATTTTGCTGCAAGCCTTCTTCAACATCAGCGTAGTCCTTTCGCTGCTGCCCACCAAAGGCATTCCCCTGCCGCTGATTTCGTCGGGAGGAACTTCGCTCTTCTTCACGCTAGCCAGCATCGGCATCTTGCTCAATATTTCAAGGAAGGCCGATTGATATAAGCAGGGAACAGGGTTCAATTATGCTGCTGCAGTCGCAATTTTGTTAGCATCACAAAAAATCTGTCATCTCAACACACGCCATAAAATATGAATGCCGCCCGAAGGCGGCATTCGATTACCCGGAGCACATATCGACGGAGCGACAGGGGTTCATCCGGGTACACTGAGGTAGTATAGCAAGACAGAGCTTTAGCCCCTGATGGATGCTCTTCGGGGGGAAATGTAGAACGGAACGAGTAAACCGTTCTGTCACAGAAAAGCAGACTAAATCTCGCCTCGAAGGCGTAGACTGTCATGCGAAGGAGATTACGATTATGGGCAGTGACTCTAAATTCAAGATTCCTGAAAATTGCAGGGGGTTTGGCGAAGCAGGAGAGGAAATTCTCAAAGAAAAACTAATTGTCGCTAAGAAATTTATCGAAAAGTTTGTAGAATCGGTTGCGACACGGAAGAGTGTTGATGATTCAGACGAAGCGTGGACACAATCTGTTCGTAGACGGTTCATTGAAATCTGTCCTGAAGGTTGTTACGCATTACCTGGCGATCCTCTCTCAAGAAAAGGGGAATATCTTGCCGATTACACATGGTCGGAAGAAGAAAATGGAAAACGCGTTCTTTTAGCAAGTGAAAGTGAATGGGGATCAGGAGCTACGGAAAAATACATTGGACTCCTGTCGAATATGATTTTGAAAAACTCTTGGCGATAAAAGCACCATTCAAGGTTCTCATTTTCTCGTCAATTTGCAAGCCCGAAGGACTGATGCAAGAAGTTAATTTTTCGTTTGAGTACGCGAAGAAAAGGCTCAAAACATCTCTGGAGAATTATGGGCATCACCTGCCGGGCGAAGTTTACATCTTCATCGATTTCCCACAGACTCGCAAGTCAGGCGGTAACGGTAAATATCAGTCGTTCATCTGCTATGCGACGAGATTTGGAAAATCAGAGGTGAAGTATGAAGATAGTGGAAGTGGAGAACTTAAACGTCCCACGTAGTTTGGGGCGCATTGAAGCTAACGAGATTCCGCGCGGAGTACAAATGAGCTATATAAAGATATTCTGCGACTACATCCAGAAAGCGAGACATATTGATGGCGAATTGCGTGATTTGTAATGCTGAATTCGATCCTAAAAAAAGCGGATCAAAGAAATTATGTCTTGTGCATAGTACACCAATACTTCAAAAAAGAGGTGTCTTTGGCACTTTCAATAAAGGACTAAATATGATTATAGGATTAGCAATTCTTGTATTACTATCTGTTTTTCTTTTTGCGATAGTTTATAGCTGCGCCGATACTCACGGTTTGGTTGAGTTCTCCTATCCTAAGAGTGTTTTGGAACACAAGACTGCCTTCATCGATGGCAAAACAGAACTTGATGTCACTATTAAATTGATGGGATGGGATGCCGGGGCCGGGGATATGTTCAGCGATGCACAAGATATGGAGAGAATTATGAAGCATGAATCGAAAGAAGGAGGTCAGGAGCAAAGTATAGTCTTCCATATCGTAGGAGATGCTGGAGGTGGAATGGACGATTATGGAAATACAAGACCGGAACACATAATCGAGGCATTCGATATTCGATACACAATGGAAGATATAAAGAAGATTAACTGGGATAACATAAACGAACTGAGATTGCTAAATCTGGGAACTGTTTCAGGAATAACCCCAGCGGGAGCTTCCGTTGCGAAAAAATATTGTGATAAAAATCAGGAATATTCGAACGTTTTCTGTGCAAATTTTTAGTCGATGATTCTTCTTTTGAAAGGAAATCGCTTGTCCCACTTACGCGTACTCATCGCCGGAGGCGGCACCGGAGGCCACATCATTCCGGCGCTGGCCGTGGCTCGCGAACTCGTAGCCCATCACTCCGCTGAACTCCTCTTTGTCGGCACCGCCCGCGGCATGGAGTCGCGCCTCGTCCCCGCTGCCGGCTTCCATCTGAAACTCGTCGATGTCGGCCAGCTCAAGAACGTCTCACTGGTCACCCGCCTGCGCACGCTGATGGATCTGCCGCGCTCGATCTTCGCTTGCCGCAAGCTGATCCGCGACTTCCAGCCCAATGTAGTCTTCGGCGTTGGCGGCTACGCCTCCGGCCCTGCGATGGCCGCGGCCCTGCAACTCAACATCCCCGCGATGGCCTTTGAGCCGAATGCGATGCCCGGCCTTGCCAATCGCCTCATCGGCAAGCGCGTTCAGGCCGCCGCTGTCAACTTCGCTTCGGCTGCCGCCTACTTCCGCAACGCCGAGGTCACCGGCATCCCCGTTCGCCCGGAGTTTTTCTCACTCGCCGCTCCGCCTGCCGGTGCTGCGCCACATCTACTCATCTTCGGCGGCTCTCAGGGCGCGCGCATCTTCAATCTCCATTTGCCTAGAATTCTTCCGGCGCTGCTCGACGCCGTCCCTGGACTCACAGTCCTCCACCAAAGCGGCGCGCGTCACTATGAACAGACGCAAGCCGCCTATGCCGCCACCGGCGCTGATCCCGCTCGCTGGCAGGTCCAGCCCTTCATTGACAATATGCCCGCCAGCTTTGCTCATGCCACGCTGGTGATGGCACGCAGCGGCGCATCAACGGTTGCTGAACTAGCCGCCGCATCCAAGCCAGCGCTGCTGGTTCCTTTTGCTGCTGCCGCTGACAACCACCAGCTCCGCAACGCCGAGGAGATGGTCAAAGCCGGCGCAGCGCTGCTGCTCTCTGAGTCCGATCTTGAAATTCCCGGCAAGCTGCTCGCCGCGCTCACTAGCCTGATGAAAAGCCCTGAGCTCCTTGCCGCAATGTCCACCGCCGCCCGCACCCAAGCTCATCCCGACGCCGCCCAGCGCATCGCCAACCGGCTGGTGGAGCTGGCGCATTCGTGAATTCCGAAAAAAGAGCCCGCCTGCACAAGCAGACGGGCCATGGGGGAAAACTGTAAAACCTTATCTGTGGCCGCCGCCGCCGTGACCGCCGCCGCCGCCCATGTGACCGCCTCCGCTGAAGCCGCCGCCATGACCACCGCCGCTGAATCCGCCGCGAGCGCCACCACCGCTAAATCCGCCTCGGCTTCCACCGCTAAAGCCGCCGCGATTGCCGCCACTATATCCGCCTCTGGCTGCATACCCGCCGCGCGCCGCGCCGCCCGCTGCCGTACGACCGGCGAACCCGCCGCGAGCAGCAGCTCCACCGTAGCCTACGCGTCCCGCATAAGGGTGTCCGCCGGCCCAGCCGCCGTATCCGTGACCGCCCCAGCCAGCGCGACCGCCCCAGCCGCCGTGGCCGTACCAGCCGTGACCCCAGCGATAACCCCAGCCCCAGCCCCACCACGGTCCGACTCCAATGAACAATCCGCCGTCAAACCAGCCGGGACCATAAAATCCATAAGGAGCGCAGGCATACGGATAGTAAGAGTAATAGCCCCATTCGCAGGCCGGAGGGCCGTAAACGATGGGAGCGGCAACAACCGCCGGGCCAACTCCCACATCCGCTTCCACATCCTGATCCGGGGCAATTGCATCCTGGGCAACTGCCGTTGCCGCAAGCGGCAGCGCCATCAGCATTGCAACTAAAACCACGCGCAGCTTCCGCATAATATCCTCCTCGTGCTGACACGTCCGCCCGCTTCACGCTTCAAACAGCCTGGGCAAACTCCCTCAGCACTGCCGGCTCCGGGGCTTTCGCTTCCCTGCCGGCTACTACACTCTCAGACAGCATTATCGCGCGAAAGTTGCGGTCCCCGCCTAAAAATACTTCGGTGGAGGCTAGTTGCTTAACACCGCCCTGTAGCGCACCTTGCTCTTTTTCACCTTGTCGATGGCCTCGTTGGCCTGCGCCATGGGAAAAAGCTCCGTGGTAGCCTTGACTCCGTGGCGCGCCGCCACATCCAGCATCTCCTTGATCCGGTACGGGCTTCCCGTCGGGTTGCCGCTGATCGCCCGCTGTCCGCTGATCAGCGGAAAGGCGTGGACGCTCACTGGCGACGGCGGAACTCCCACAAAGCAAAGCGTTCCGGTGGGCCGCAGCGCCGCCATGTAGACGCCCCAATCCTGGTCGGCGTTGATCGTGCTCAAGATAAAATCCAGGCTTCCGGCCACTTCCTTCATCGCTTTGGACTCGCGGCTGTTGACAAAGTGATGCGCGCCCAGCGCCCGCGCCTCTTCTTCCTTGGCGGCCGAGGTGGAAAACGCCGTCACCTCCGCGCCGAAGACCTTTGCAAATTGGATGGCCATGTGGCCCAGTCCGCCGACGCCCACAACTCCCACGCGCGAAGAAGGATTGACGCCATGCAAACGCAGCGGTGTATAAACGGTGATGCCGCCGCAGAGCAGCGGAGCTGTCTGCTCGCTCTCCAAAGCCTCGGGAATCGGAATCACAAAGCGCGCATTGGCCCGCACGCGATCCGCATATCCGCCGTGCCGGTGAACGCAGGTTCCCTCCGACTCCGGGCAAAGATTCTCCATGCCGCGCGTACACCATTCGCAGACACCGCAGGAGTTCGACTGCCAGCCCAGGCCCACGCGCTGGCCTACCACCAGTGAACGCACCTCGCTGCCCACCGCCGTCACCGCGCCGATAATCTCATGGCCGGGAATGAAGGGATACTGGCTGATTCCCCAGTCGTTCGAGATCAGATGCAGATCGCTGTGGCAGATGCCGCAGTGACTTATCGCAATCTCCACCTCATGCAGACCCAGCTTGCCAGGGTCATATTTGAACGAAAGCAACTCCGCACCGGCCGCGTGGGCCGCAAGTCCTTGAATATGAGTCATGATCAGTCTTGAATCCTCGTCGGGGGATGGCAATCAGAACAGTCCAACGACCCGTACCCTGCTCTGAATGCCGGCGTCGAATTCTCTTCGCCTCATCTAGTCTAACCCGCCTCCGGCTTCAGTGCGCAGATTGAGGATTTGAAAACCGCTCAGAATCCCCTCCACGGGCGCGTCAGCCTCCCCCTCCGTTGACTCTCCGTTCAGGCTCGTCTCCTGCGCGGCCCTCTGCGGCTCCAGTCTGTTGACCACCTAAAGTTAAAGACTTGAAATGGTTTAGCCGTCCACTCCCGCCGGCTGCCCCGGCACTTCCATCGGCTGTTGCATAATGACATCGAGCGCGGTCACGTAGGCGAAAGCGACCGTAAAGAAGTCGATCGTCAAAGCCGTAATATAGGCTGCGGCGCTGTATCGGAGGCCTGCTAATACGTAGCCAAGCATCGCCAGTGTCACAGCGGAGCCGAGCACAACGAAGACCGCGAATATCGCGAGCGGCGGTCCTTTGCCGGCCACCTTGCGGCGCCGCCGCGGATAGGTGAGCTGAAGAGACAGCATCGGCAGAGCGAAAAGCACGCTGGAGCATCGCCAAATCCACGCTTCCTGAATGTCGTAGAGCGCAAGCAGCGCCGGCAGCAGCGCTCCCGCCGTCAATACGAAAATGTACGTCATGACCGTTTTTGCAAGGTATCTGTCAAGCAGTGACAACCTCGCTCCAGAGGCCGGCCGCAGCGCCAACAAGAGTGCCGAGAACCCCGCGAACGTGATCATCAGGCCAGCCAATGTGTACAAAAAAATTGCACCTTTGACTTCCATCTTTACTCCACCTAAGAACCGAAGCCGTTTTGGATCGCCCTGATTCTTACGACAAGTCTACCTGAAGTCCATCGAGCCTCTTAACCCTGATCGCCGCGCCGCATCCGGCCTCCTTGCTCTCAGCGGATAGAGTGATATTGATCGCAAAAAAATAAATCCCGGACGACCTTTCCACTATCTCCTAATCTGTATTATTCGATAACTGTTATTGCAATATCGAAGACTGGAGAGTCCAATGCTCAGAAAATTCATTGCCGCATCAGCGGTCGCGCTTTTGTCTACAGCCGTCACTCCGGCGCAGACCGTGCCGGTCAAGAACATTGTGATTGTCCACGGAGCCTTCGCCGACGGTTCCGGATGGCGGCGCGTCGCTGACATTCTTGGCAAGGACGGCTATACCGTCAGCGTGGTGCAGGAGCCGCTCACTTCGCTTGCCGACGACGTCGCAGCGACCAAGCGTGTGCTGGATCTGCAGCAGGGTCCAACTATTCTGGTTGGCCACAGCTATGGCGGGGCGGTTGTCACCGAAGCGGGTAATGCGCCGAATGTCGCCGGCCTCGTCTACATCGCCGCTTTCATCCCCGACCAGGGCGATAGTGTAGTCGGTCTGCTCTCGACCTTCCCGCCAGCCAACAATGATATGCGCGCCACCAAGGACGATTTCCTGTACATTGACCCGGCCGCCTTTCCCGCGGATTTCGCCGCCGACCTCCCGCAGGAACAGGCGAAGTTCATGGCCCATTCCCAGCCGGTGTTGGCCAAGGCCGCCGGGGGCGCGCCGGTGACGGCAGCCGCATGGCGCCAAAAGAAGAGTTGGGCGCTGGTCGCCACCAACGACCACAACATCAATCCCGATCTCGAGCGCAGCATGGCCAAGCATGCAGGCAGCGAAATAATCGAAGTTCCGGCCAGCCATGCGGTGTATATCTCCAAGCCGATTGACGTGGCTCGCTTGATCGAACGGGCGGCAAAGGCGTCGGCCCGGTGACGCATCCATCCTCCGCGATTGCGGCCTTTCACTGTCCACTCGTGACCGGCCACCATCATCTGCTCAATCGGTGTGCTCCCGGTGATGACCGTCCATGCGGTTTACCGGCCAGTGCCAAAGGTTGTTCTTTGAAATGACGGACTCTATAGATAACTGAAAAACTCTTTGGCAAACAGGCTTTGTAACAGGGCATGGCTTTACAGGCTGCGAAAATACTCTTTGGATGGTCAAAAAGCGTCAGGCACGGCTGGTAGGTCAGGGCTTCAGCCCTGACTGCCGTAAGTGTTGCAAAATCAACGTGAGCTTTAGCCCCTGAGGGATAGTTTTCGACTTTTGCCACCGGCAGTTACGCTATCAACTACAAAAGAACTTAGTAAGATCAAATCTAATAGTAAGATTATATTTTCACGTCTTACTTTTATAAATCGTCTTACTTGTGCTACCATGTAAGTCATGGAACAGATATTCACTACCGTCAGCACAAAAGGCCAGATAGTGATTCCGGCCGCGTTCCGTGAATCAATGGAGATTGAGCCGGGAACGCGTGTTGCAGTGCACCGGGAGGGAGAGCGGCTGATTCTTGAGCCGCTGACTCTGGCAGCCAAGCTGCGCCTGATTGATGAGTTGCGCGGGTCGTCCAAGGGTGCTCCCTCGGGCTGCGATATGCTGCTGGAAGAGCGGCGCAGGGATTACGAGCGAGAATCCAAAGAAGGCTGGTAGGAAGACGGAATGATTGTTTTCGTGCTCGATTCCTGCGCAATGCTGCGTCATATCGACGACGAAGCGGGAGCTGATCGTATGGATGCCATCCTCCATATGGCTTTACTGGGCGATGCGGAGGTTCAGATTCCAGCGGTGCAGTGGGGCGAAATCGCTGGAATACAGCGCAAACGTTTCGGAGCGCTGGAGCAGGAGCGGACCCTGCAACGCCTGTTGCAGATTAATATCCATGTCATCCCCGCCACCGCCGAGCGCGCCGTTCATGCCGCAGAAATCAAAGAGGATCGCAAGCTCCCTTATGCCGATGCCTTTGCCATCGAACTCGCGATGGACTCGCCCGATCACGTTCTGGTCACAGCCGACTACGATTTCAAAGCCGTGGATGATCTGGCGCGCATCGAATTTCTGCCGATGAAATAGTATGGCTTGAAGCTGTGCCCCGTTCATCGTGGTCTTATGCGATCAGCGGGTCTTTGGATACGCCCTGCAACGAAACTAAAGTGTGAAGCGTGTACGCCTGGACGGCCAGTCCTTGCATATAATTACCTTCCACTAGCGCACAATCAAACCATGACCACCAACTGCATCTCCGGGCTTTTTTACTGATAACTGACAACTGAAAACTGATGTACGGCCGGGGACATCCCTGACAGTTTAGACCGGGCACATCGTTGACAG
>Ga0181520_10001905_pt1 | contig 40817 bp, 37 predicted proteins | sample PEATcosm2014_Bin_29_FD_132451 | JGI IMG/M metagenome (GOLD analysis project Ga0181520, IMG submission 132451) | Peatland microbial communities from MTU Mesocosm Facility, Houghton, MI, USA - PEATcosm2014_Bin02_30_metaG | ecosystem: Environmental > Terrestrial > Soil > Wetlands > Peat | place... | reverse complement strand
TACAGCAGAAGGGGGCGTTTATCTGCAACACCACACTCTGGATTCCCTTCGAGATGCGATCAATCGCCGGAACGAGGGTGTTCCAAGTTTTGGTCACATTCCGGAAATGGACACCGCTTCAGTCCACGGGTGCCATCAAGTAACGCTTATACAAAGGAGTGAATGGTGGGCCTGCAGGGATTCGAACCCCGAACCAAGGGATTATGAGTCCCCTGCTCTAACCGTTGAGCTACAGGCCCGACCGCTCCGCATCGAAGCGAAGATCAACCACTGGTGGGCGATCATCCGTTCGCCTTCTCAGTGTGACACAGCTGCCGGGCTATCGCCACTTGCCGGTTACTTCAAGGCGGCCATCAGGGCATCGAGGGCCGACTTCGGCGGGCGGGTGACCGACTCAGGCAGTGTGGCCAGCGGCTCATCGACCACGTTCAGCAGATCGAGGAAGGTGGGCTTCTCGGTGTTGATATAGAAGACGCCGGTGAGGATTTCGTCGTTGTCGGTCGACTCCATCAGCGTGCGCACGGCGTTTGCCTTGTCGGTGGGATCGTAATCTTCAAGCAGCTTGCGCAGGCGAAGATTCGAGCCGTCGTGCATCTCCACTTCGTAGATCTCGCCTGAGTCGTAATCGACCTCGATCTCATCGAAGCTGGCCACAAAGCCAATCTCGTTGATCGGTTCGTCATTTTCCTGCATGAATTTGTAACTCTTGGTCGAGCCCTCGTGGTCATTGAAGGTGACGCAGGGGCTGATCACGTCCAGCAGCACCGTGCCCTTGTGGGCGATGGCCGCCTTGAGCATGGAGAGCAACTGCTTCTTGTCGCCGGAGAAGGAGCGGCCCACAAACGTTGCGCCCAACTGGATCGCCAGGGCGCAGGTGTCGATGGGAGGAAGGTCGTTGACCACGCCGGTCTTGAGCCGGGAGCCGAGGTCGGCGGTGGCCGAGAACTGGCCCTTGGTCAGGCCGTAGACGCCGTTATTTTCGATGATGTAAATCATCGGCAGATTGCGACGCAACAGATGCACAAACTGGCCCATGCCGATGGAGGCCGTGTCACCGTCGCCGGAGACGCCAATCGTGGTCATGGTGTGGTTGGCCAGGATGGCGCCGGTGGAGATGGCCGGCATGCGCCCATGCACGCCGTTGAAGCTGTGCGCGCGGCTCATGAAGTAGGCGGGGCTCTTGGACGAGCAGCCGATGCCGCTCATCTTCATCACGCGCTCCGGCTCCACGCCCATCTCAAAGAAGGCGTCAATGATGCGCTCGGAGATGGCGTTATGGCCGCAGCCGGCGCAGAGCGTGCTCTTGCCGCCGCGATAATCGAGGATGGGAAGGCCGATGTAATTGACTTTGGGAGTTGCGGTTGCGGTTGCCATTTCATGGTCCTCCCTACGAACAAATCTGGTTGAGAGTTGGGTGTTTCTCCGTCGTTTGATAAAACACGAGTCAATTGGTTAACCATTTAGCAAGTTAGCCACCGCTTCGCGGTGATAGCGAGTTAGCAAGTTAGCGGGTTCATTGTTGGCGTAACGTGACTCGGCAAGTCAGGCTGCTCCTGATGAACAAATGCTTCCGTAATGGATTCCGCGTCCACCGGCAATCCGTTGTAGTGGAGAATGCTGCGCAGCTTGACCACCTGATCAGCGGGAAGATCGAGCTTGAGCAGGCTGGCCAACTGCGCGTCGCGGTTCTGCTCGACGACATAAATGCGCTCGTGCGCGGCCACAAAATCGTGAATCGCCTGCGTGAAGGGCCAGGCGCGAATGCGCATGTAATCCGCCTCCACGCCATAGCGCTTGCGGAGCTGATCGAGGCTTTCGGTAAGAGCGCAATCCGTTGAACCGAAGGCCAGGAAGCCAATCTTAGAGCCGGCGTCCCTGACCATGACCGGAGCCGGAACCAGCTTGCGCGCCTTTTCAAACTTCAGCGCCAGCCGCTCCATCACTGCCTGATACTCGTCGGGGTTCTCGGTGTAGGCGGCCGCATCATTGTGTCCCGAGCCGCGGGTGAAGTAAGCGGCCTTGGGATGGCGTGTACCGGGCAGCGTGCGCCAGCCGATGGCGTCGCCGTCCACGTCGCGGTAGCGGGCAAAGCCGCCCAGCCGCTCCAAATCCTCGGCGGTGAGCACCTTGCCGCGGTCCAGATGCTTGATTGGATAATCGAAGGGTTCGCTCATCCAGTTGTTCATTCCAATATCCAAATCCGAGAGCACGAAAACCGGAGTCTGCATCCGCTCGGCCAGGTCGAAGGCCTTCAGGCTCAGCTCGAAGCACTCCTTGACCGAACCCGGCAGCAGGATAATGTGCTTGGTGTCGCCATGCGAGAGGAAGGCCACTGAGAGCAGGTCCGACTGCTGGGTGCGCGTCGGCATTCCGGTCGAAGGCCCGGTGCGCTGCACGTCGAAGATCACGCCGGGAATCTCGGTGTAGTAGCCGAGGCCGCTGAACTCGGCCATCAGCGAGATGCCGGGGCCGGAGGTTGCGGTCATGGCGCGCGCGCCCGCCCAGCCCGCGCCCAGCACCATGCCGATGGAGGCCAGCTCGTCCTCGGCCTGCACCACGGCAAAGGTGGCCTTGCCTTCGGGCGTGACACGCAGCTTCTTCAGCAGATCGGTCGTTGCCTCCACCACTGAGGTCGAGGGCGTAATCGGATACCACGCCACCACCGTCACGCCGGCAAAGACCGCGCCCATACCGCAGGCCGCGTTGCCGTCGATGATGATCTTGCCCGCCGTTGCGTTCATCCGCTCGATAAAGAACGGGTCCTGCTTGGTCAGATTCTCCTGGGCATAGTCGAAGCCAGCCTTGACGGCGCCGAAGTTCAGATCGAAGACCTTCTGCTTCTTGGCGAACTGCCTGAGCAAGCAGCTCTCCACCACGGCCAGATCGATGGCCAGCAACTGGGCGGTGACGCCCACGTAGACCATGTTCTTGACCAGCTTGCGCAGCTTGGCCTCGGGGCAGATGGCGGCCGTGATCTTGTCGAAGGGCACGGGATAGTAAAAGAGATCGCCGCGCGCCTGATCGAGCTTCAGGGTCTCCTCGTGGATGACCACGCCACCGGCGGGCAGGGCGAGAACGTCCGCCTGGGCGGTCTCGGGATTCAGGGCCACCAGAATCTCGGAGTCGTGCTTGCGGGCGACGTATCCTTCCTTGCTGGCGCGGATGATGTACCAGGTGGGCTGTCCGGCGATGTTGGAGGGGAAAAGATTTTTTCCGCTGACCGGAACGCCCATTTCAAAAATGCTCTTCAGTAAAACGCTATTGGCGGATTGTGAGCCGGAGCCGTTTACCGTTGCTACGTTGATGCTGAAGTCGTTGATGACCCGCTGCCGCGCACTCAATGCGCTCTCTGGTTGACCGAGAGCCAGGTCTGCTGTCGCCATCTGGCGGTCTTCCCTTCCTATTGACCTTCGAGCGAGTCTTTTCTCGCTCAAATGTGATTATAGTCACATGCAGGGCTGGCGTCCCCGCCTGCAACCACACCTCTACTCCTTTGATTCCTGCTGAATGGAATGGATTCGTACTCAAATCCGAAATGGGTGGAGAAGGCGCAGACAGCCCGCAAGTGACAATATTTTCCCCTCATAACTGCAACTTCTTGCATATCTAATGAAATTGTATCCCGTAAGTTGTTGATATTATATCAAGATAAATGGAGATAAAATTGCTATGAATATGAATCAGTTAAAATCTTCCACATTTAGGCCGAGTCGCAGTCATGCCTGGGAAGAATGGTTGTGTCACTCACATCTGCGATGAACGGAGCTTCGTTCACGCCGAACGAATGAAATTGAGGATAGGTACGATGAGAAAGATTTTTCTTGCTTTGATCGCCCTTCTAATGGGCGCTTTGGCCGCAAACGCAGACAGCCTGGTCACCGTCCGGCCGGCAGGTACCGATTCGTTCTACTGGTCGCAATTCGGGCCTGATCAAACGCCGATTCCTTCTCCCTTCAGCTTTACCACCACCAACGGAGTATCGGGCACTGGTAGTTATGCAAATCCGGCATAATCCGAACAGGAATTCACGGAATTGAGTACAGAAGTGGGTGGAATCGCGCAGCAGGGGTCTGATTGGGGTGGAAATTTCAGCAGTGGCGATCTCGTGAACTGGACAGAGAACAGCGGTGCTCTGACACTGACATTTACTCAGGGATACTCCCAGATCGGGGCACAGATTGAATCGTCGGATTGGGGTAACTTTACAGCCCAGATCTGCGACGCCAATGGGTGCTTCACGGAGGACGGCTTTAGCGCCTACACCAACGATAACAGTGCGATCTACATCGGAATCGAAGGCTCCGGCATCACCTGGGTGACCTTCGGCCTCACGGATACGGAATATCCCAACGGTCTCGGCAATTTTGGCATCAACGAAGTGACGCTCGACAGCCCAGAAACAGTCACCCCCGAACCCGGCAGCCTGCTTCTCTTCGGCACCGGACTGGTGGGTTTGGCCGGCGCTCTGCGCAGGAGATTCGCGCACTAGCATCAGCATGAGCAGTGAATGATCCAAGAGAATCAGCCATCCCAAAGAGCCTTGACAGATTGAGTGTCACGGCTCTTTTGTTTCTGCGGGAATAGGCATCCGCCCCGCAAACAAGACACAATCGGCAACTGCGCCAATTGCTGCAAGCGGGAGTATACTGGCGCAAAGCCGTGGAACATAAGAGGTATCTGGCGTTAGCCCGCCTCTTTTCCCTGCAAGCAACGCGCACTGGCCGCCCGATTTGTATCCCGGACGGCCAGACCCTGCATGAGGTTCGCCAGGATCAGGCCGGAGTTCAGAATGAAGTTCTTTTCCGTTGCCCGCCGACTGTTGCCCGAGTTTGGAATACTGCTGTGTGGAATCGGCCTGGGAGTTGGTTTGGCCTATATGATCGCCCATGCGATCCGGCTGCAGGAAGGCCGGGCCGAGTTGAAGACGTACGCCCAGCTGCTGGTCGAAGCCGGCGACGAGCTCGGCGTGGAGAACAACCAGGCTATTGACGCGGTGACCCATGACAATCTGCCTTTTTGCTCGGAGCAGGAAATTGCTTTCATGCGGGACTACGTCTTCCACTCTCCGCACATTCGAGACATAGGCCGGAACAAAGACGGAATGCTCTACTGCTCGGCGGGCATGGGCAAGCTCGCTCAGCCAAAGGCCACAAACGCGCCGGACATCGCCACCGGTGGATTGAAGCTGAATCTGCGCGCCAAGTCGCTGATTTCAGCCAACACGACGTGGTTTGTAGTGGAGAAGAACGATGTCACGCTGATTCTCAACCCCGAGGCCATCCAGAACTTTATAGAACCGCCGAAGTATTTCAGCGGATTCCTCTTCGACCGGCTCAGCCAAAGTTTGAAACAGACCTTCGGGCCACCCATTCCGCTGAGTGTTGACGAGGTGGCCGATGGCGAGCCGATCGAGCGCAACGGGATTCTCTATCAACCGCTGTGCTCTCAAACCTCGATGGTCTGCCAGGTTGCCGCCGAATCCCGCAAGGATGTGCTGGCCGGCGGGGGTTACCTCTTCACCGGTTTCCCGATCGGCGGAGCGCTGCTGGGAATTGCGCTGGCCTGGATCGCGATCCTCTACTACCATCGGCAGCGCTCGATGGAACATCAGTTGCGCCGCGCCATCCGCAAAGGCACGTTGACCATCGCATACCAGCCCGTAGTCAGTCTGGATACGGGAATCATTGTCGGCGCCGAGGCCCTGGTGCGCTGGGAAGATAGCTCCGGAAAGGCCGTGAAGCCGGATATTTTTGTCTCCCTCGCCGAGGAAGGAGGCTATGTCAGCGATATTACCCGGCTGGTTCTGCGCAAGGCGATCCATGAGGTGGCCGATCTGCTGGCGGCGGGGAACTTCAAGATCACGCTGAATATCACCGCCGAGGATCTGCGAGATCGCCGGACCTTCGATCTTCTGGATCAATGCATACGTTCGGCCGGACTGACGCCGGCATGCATCGGCCTGGAACTGACCGAGCGCTCCACGTCGGACCAGGCTGTGGCCATCCGCGCGATCAGCGATCTGAGACTGGCGGGGCATAGGGTGTATATCGACGACTTCGGCACAGGCTACTCCAGCCTGTCTTACCTTCACCGGCTGTCGGTCGACGCCATCAAAATCGATCAGAGTTTCACGCAGACCGTGGGCACGGGAGCGGTCACGGCGTCGGTTGTGCCACTCATCCTGAAGATGGCCTACGAACTTGGCCTGATGGTGGTGGTGGAAGGAATTGAGACCGACGAACAGGCGGAATACTTCCGCAAAGCGGGCGCAGGCCTGCTGGCACAGGGATATTTGTATGGCAAACCAGTCTCCGCCGCTCAATTGAAGTGGCTGGTCCTCGACAGAGACAGATTCAATTGAGCGTGACAACTCAGCGGAGATTGCCGGCATCCGGTGGCTTATATAAAGCGGCGGGCCAGGCGCGACGAATCCCGTTGCCAGCGCATGAGCAACGTCGCGGCGATGACGATCAGCGCCACCAAAAGGCCGATCCAGAGGCCATAGATGCCCCAGTGCAACACAAAGCAGAGCGTCAGCCCCAGCGGCAATCCCAGCACCCAATAACCCACCAGGTTGGCCAGCATGGGAACCCGCGTCTCGCCCAGTCCGCGCAGCGCGCCGGTGGAGACGGTCTGGATGCCGTCGAAGATCTCAAAGGCGGCCACAATCCACAGCAGCCTGCGCCCTATCGCCATCACCTCCGAATCACGGGTGTAAAGTGCAATCAGCGGCCCTGGCACTGCCAGGTAAACAAACGCGGCCAGCAACATGAAGCCCGTACCCAGCCCCAGCGCCAGCCAACCGGCGCGCCGCGCCCGCTCATGGTCGCCAGCGCCCACGGCATGGCCCACGCTCACCGCCGCCGCTGAGGCAATTCCCAGCGGCACCATATAGCTGAGGCTGCCGTAGCTGAAGACGATGGTGTGCGCCGCCAGCGCCACCGGCGTCAGCTTGGCGGCAAAGAGCGTGACTAAGTTAAAGGCCGCCACTTCCAGCACGACTTGCCCCCCAGCCGGCAGCCCGATGCGCACCAGCTCCCGGAGGCGCGCCAGGCTGGGTCCGGCCCAGTGCTGGAACAACGGATGGCCACGACGGCGTTCATAGCGCCAGGCAAAGCCCATCATCGCAGCGGCGATGAAGATGCGCGAGAGCACCGTCGAAAGCGCCGAGCCGTTCACTCCCAGCGCCGGGAAACCGAGCCGGCCGTAGATCAGCACCCAGTTGGCAAACCAGTTCAGCAAGTTCCCCGCCACAACGGAGACCGTCACCACCCGCACCTGGCCTACTCCCTGTAGGTAGCGGCGCGTGGCGCCGTAGAGTACCAGCGGCAGGGTTCCCCAGGTAAGAATGCGCAGATAGGAAGCGGCCGGAAGAGCCACTTCCGCGGAGATGCCAAAGGGCGTAAAGCCGTAACTCGCCCAGAAAAGCACCAGCATCAACGGCACGGTCATGATGCACGTCAGATAGACGCCCTGCGCCAGCCAGCGATGGCAATCGTCATGGTCCTTGCGCCCATAAGCCTGCGAGACCAGCGTATCCAGCCCCAGAAGCAGGCCAAAGCAGAAGAGCGTCGGCGTGAAATAGACGGCATTGCCCAACGCGACCGCTCCGATGGCCGCCGGCCCCAGCCGGCCCACCATGATGGTGTCCACAATGCCCTGAGCCGTCCAGCCCAGTTCGCTCAACACCACCGGAACCGCCAGCGCCACCATCGCGGCGAGTTCCGGTCTCCACTTGGCTTGCGCTTGCCCCATCTCTTCAATCTAACCGGCCATGGCTGCAAGAGACCAAATCTCTCCTCCGCCGGACGATTTCTCCAGAATTGCTCATCTTTTCATCGAACTCGGCATCAATCTTCATCATTTGTCGTACTCACTCTCCCTAAACTCGGACCAGACTCCAGAATCGTGCCCTGATTCGGAGCATAGGAGTTTCCCTGCTATGGCGACCGCAAACGGCCTGCCCAGTGAATTCAGCGTCAGACAGATGACCCTGGACGATATCCCGGGAGTCATCGAACTGCAAGTGCGCGCGTTTCCCGGCCTGCCGCCCTGGAGGCCCGACCAGTTGCAGCGTCATCTTCATGTCTTTCCCGAGGGCCAACTGGTCGTCGCAGATCCGGCCGGACGTATTCTGGGTTCGGCCAGTTCGCTGATCATCGACTGGGACGATTACGCCGAGTCGGCCAATTGGTCGTCGATCACCGGGGATGGATCCTTCGATACCCACAACCCGCTCGGCAAGACCCTCTACGGCGCCGACATGGGCGTGGACCCGGAGGCGCGTAAACAAGGCATCGGAACGATGCTCTACGAGGCGCGCAAGGAACTGATCCGGGAGCGCGGCCTCAAGCGGCTGCTCACCGGTGGCCGCATCTCCGGCTACGCCGAGGTCGCGGGCCAGATGACTGCGAAGGAATACGTGGCCGCAGTGGTGGATGGCAAACGCCGGGACCCCGCGCTCAGCTTCCAGCTCGAGAACGGGCTGGTGGTTCTGGATGTGGTCCCCGGTTATATGCACGACACCGAATCGCACGGCTTCGCCACCGTGCTGGAATGGCTGAACCCGGAGTACACCTCCTCGGTCAGCTTGCAGGCCAGCCTACAGCACGCGGCGCTGGAACAGGCAGCCGCCGAGGCCCTGCGCGGGACGCCGCGTCCGCGCCGCGTGCGCATCGCCGCCGTCCAGTACCTGCTGCGGCCCATCGCCTGCTTCGAAGACTTTGTACACCAGGTCGAGTTCTTTGTTCACAGCGCCAAGGACTACAAGGCACACTTCGTTCTTTTCCCGGAATTCTTCACCATGCAATTGCTCAGCTACATCAATGAGCCTGCTCCGGCCCTGGCCGTGCGGCGGCTGGCGCGCATGGCTCCCCAGTACGAGCAGCTTTTCATCCGCCTGGCCAAGGAAACGGGAATCTACATCATCGGCGGCACCCATCCCGTCTTCCAGAGGGGCAAGGTCTTCAATGCCGCGCACCTGTTTACCCCCAATGGGCAGGTCTTCCGTCAGAAGAAGGTGCACCTGACTCCCACCGAGAGCGGCCCCTATCAGTTGAGCCGCGGCCATGGCCTCTATCTCTACCATACCGACTTCGGCAACATCGCCATTCTCATCTGCTACGACGTGGAGTTTCCCGAAGTCGCGCGGGTGATGGCCGAGGCCGGCGCCGAGATTCTCTTCGTTCCCTCCTGCACCGACGGCCGCGAGGGCTTTTGCCGGGTCCGCTATTGCGCCCAGGCACGGGCCATCGAGAACCAGATCTATGTCGCCATGACCGGAACCGTGGGCAATCTCCCGCTGGTTCCCTACATGAATACGAATTACGGCCAGGCCGCCATCCTCACCCCCTCGGATTACTTCTTCGCGCGGGACGGAATCGCCGCCGAGGGCACTATCAACCAGGAACAGTTGGTGGTGGCCGACGTGGACCTTGATCTGCTGGACGAGCAGCGCGTCAACGGCAGCGTCATTCCCCTCCAGGACCTGATCAAGGACGCCTATGACAGCGTCGTCCACTTCTCCGATTACAAAGGCCAAAAGCTGGCCGGAGCTGAGATGAATGAGCCTGTCTCAGTACCTCGCGCAGAGGATTTGGAGATCAAAAAAAATCCGGAGCATGAGGGAATCGACGCTTACGCGGAGGTGGAGATGCAGGGAGTTTCGGCGGATTGATGAGACCGCACGGAAGAGTGTCGGCGTGAAGTAGACGGCATTGGTCTCCTACATCGCTTAATCAAGGAGATGATGCCCCGGTCCCTTGTGAGGGACCGGGGGCACCCTCAGCGTGGCTTGGTACTCTCCCCTTGGACCGGGGCCACCCGCCGGACAAAGATGTTGATGGGATGTCGGTAAGGGAGCTTGTCCAACGCGCAAACCAAATGATGAAGTGCGGCAAGGACATAGACACTCAGCCGTTAACGGCAGGAATGACCGAGTATGACGCTGTGAAAATGGCGATGGAACAATCGGGTTATGCAATATTGTCCTCAGCCTACCTACAGGAGGCATTCACTCGGGCTTCATGGTTCATTGAAAACAAGCGGCTGATGCCTGAATTCTTGGCTGCTGACAGTAAGGGCAAAATACTGAAACCAGGTCGTTGATCGCCGGGTGCCCCAGGTCTGGATTTTCGGACCTGGGAAACTTCGTACTTCAATCAACTCTCACCATGAACAGTATCGATCTCTATAAAAAAGCTGAAAGCTGACGGCTGATAGCTGAAAGCTGGCCTTTACTGCTCCGCTTCTCTCCAATAATTCGCCCGGGCCACGATCCGCGCGCCGTAATCCTCCACCGTGCGCACGCGAATCGTATGCAGCCCCGGCGTCGGATCGGAGGGGCTGAAGGTGATCAGATAGCGGTTGCGGGCGTGTTGCGCCGACTCCACCACCCGCTGCTCGAAACCCTTGTCGCCGGTGAAGGCGTGGTACTCGCCGCCGCTCATCGCCGCCACTTCTTTGGTCACGTTTTTCTTGAAGGCCGGCACAATCATCGCCAGCGTCGAAAACAGGTTCATCACCCGCTCATCGCCATTGTCCTTGATGTCGTGCGCCAGCTCGGCGCGCGCCGGAGAGAACGAGACGCTCAGCACCAACACGTCGGAGCCGCCGATTTTTTCAATCAACTGCGCGGGCTTGGTGTGCTTGCTGCCGTGGTCGCGCTGCTCGCTGATCAGCAGAAGAACCCGCCGGTACTCCTTGGGCTGGGTTTCGAGCAGATCGACCGCGTAGCTGACGGTATCCAGAATCGCCGCGCCCCCGTTGCCCGGCTGCAGATGCTTGAGCGCCTGGTTCACCTCCTCGCTCTTATGCGTGAAGTCGCGGATCAGATGCGGCTTGGCGTCAAAGCCCACCAGCGCGGCGATGCCCTTGCCGTCGCTTAGAAAAAGATCGAGCAGCGGCCCCAGCCTGGCCAGCTTGTCAAACTCCAGCACGCTTACCCCGCCCAGTTCGACGGCCACCACCAGCGCCACCGGCGCCGTGTCCATCTCCTCCTGCACGCGAATCTTCTGCGGTACGCCGTTGTCTTCGAGAATGAAATCCCGCGGCTTGAGGCCGTAGATCACGCCGCCGTCGCGCTTCTCCACCAGCGTCGGAACCAGCACCTCGTTGGCCGTTACGCGCATCGTGGTTGTGGTGGTGTCGGCATGGACGCTGGGAAGCGGTTGCGCCGGCTCAATCGGCGGCAACTGCTGCGCACCGAGCGAGGCCGTGAAGGCGATGGAAGCAAGGGAAAAGAGGCCGAATCTCATACAGTTAATAGCTTACAGCTATCAGCTATCAGCTTTCAGTTGTCGGCTTTAGGCTGAAAGCTGACGGCTGTCTACGCCCTTTTATGCGCTTCGGCGTCCGTGCGGGCAATCCAGCCCAGGTAGCTGAGAAACTCCCAGCGCTCGGCCCATAGGAAACCCAGCACGTCCCTGGAGGTCAGCGTCTCCGCCTTCATGCCAGAGTAGGTCTCGACCCGCCAGCGCATATACTCGCTGCGCCACGGAGCCAGCCGGTGGCCGCGCGTGGCATTCCAGAGAAAACGAAGCGGAGCGAGGAAGGCGAGTCTCATTGCATTGAGTATAGACGGATAGGCCCATACGAGCGAAGGGAGCGCGACCGGCCACGGCTCTTTTCAGTCTCCCGCAACGCAATCGCTCCTTTCGTCTCTGCCGGGACGCTTAACTGTCCAGCATCGAATCCACAACTCTGGAGGCCACGGCCCCGGCGGGTACCTTGTATGTTCCCGTTGCCAGTGCCGCCTGAATGTTGGCCACCTTGTCCATGCGCACTTCCGTTTCGCCCGCCGTCAGAGAGACCTCGCTCCCCACGCTGCTGATTGCCGCCCGGTCACTGCCCAGCGCGCTTCCACCCGCCGTCACGGCGCTCTTCGGTTGTGGCGTTGTGGCTGGCGCCAGTACGGGCGTTTCCAATTGCGACTTCAATTTGTCAAATATGCTGCGCATGTCGATATTATGGCTCTTGGTTGATTCATCGACATCTCTACAAATCACTTTAGTCATTTATAGATTTTTATGAGGTATTACCGTGCAGATTTCCAGTTACTTGCATGGTTGTTGGCTTGTTACTCGCGGGCGGGAGCTGCCGCACAATACTGCCGGTTATTCCCTGTTCTCAGTTCTCAGTTCCCTGTTCTCACTGCCGCATTCGCTCCAGCGGCTTGCGCGCATGCAGCCGGTCAAAGGCTCCGTGCGCCGCCAAATCCTTGAGCGCGCCCCGGAGATGCACCACCGCCGAGGCATGCACCTGCGAAACTCGCGATTCCACCACCCCCAGCGCCAGGCCGATCTCGCGCATCGTCATCTCCTCGTAGTAGTAAAGGCTCATTACCAGCCGTTCCCGGTCAGGCAGATTCTGAATCGCCTCGGCCAGCCGCTCTTCCAGCTCGCCCCGCAGGCAGCGAAAGAGCGGGTCTTCCTCCGGACGGCCCGGCACATAGGCCAACTCCTCATCGCCCGAGTCCTCATTGCGCTCCATGTGCAGGGTGCCGATCTCCAGGCCCTTCAGATCGCCCAGCAACTGCTGATACTTTTCCAGCTCCAGATCCATCTCCACCGCCACCTCAGCCTCGTTGGGCGCGCGGCCCATTCTCGCCGTCAGCACGCGGATCGCCTCCTCCACCGCCCGGCCCTTGCGGCGCAGCTCCCGCGGACTCCAGTCCAGCGTCCGCAAACTGTCGAGAATCGCGCCCCGGATGCGAAATTGCGCATAGCTGCGGAACTGGACTTTTTTGGCCGGGTCGAATTTGGAGAAGGCGTCCATCAGCCCCACCACCCCGGCCGAAACCATATCCTCGATGTCCACATGCTGGGGCAGCCGCTCGTGAATGCGGCGGGCGAGGAAGCGAACAATGGGCAGGTGCTCGAGCAACACCCGCTCCTGCTCGCCGGTCAGCACTGGAAACTGCACGCCGCAGGGCGGATAACCGCCCGGCGGAGCACCGCACCGCGGCGTCCCCTGGCTCCCCACCGGATTCGCCGCTTCCGTCTCCATTTACTTCCCCATTTCCAATCGCCAGACGAGGCATCATTAGCTCCAGCCAATGCTTGATGTGAAGTGAACTGGACTAGGACATAACAGCACGGGAAGCGCCGCGGCGAAGGCGGCGGGGATGAGTTGTCTCAAAGAATCGGCTAGGGCGAGGGTATCTTGCGTCGAGCGTGGTCAAGGATGAGGGCGTGATCCGAGACTCCATCCGCAACCATGAAGAGGAAAAGGAGCGATTGGAGCAACTGAACGTGTGGAAGTGGCCGGCCACCGAATCGGTGGCACAAACGAAACGGGGCTGAGTTAGCTTCCCTCTCAAGTCGCTTTGAGCGTCTCACGTCGTAAAGCCCCTGGATTTCCGGGGTATGTTAACTCCTTCTTTAATCCCTGCTTTATCCCACCTCTCCAATAAACACAGCAACTCACGCGGCGGCCTGAGCCAAATCTCCGCTGCCGTCTCGCGGAACTCACGCCGCACCAGCACGCTCAACCCGCGCTTGCCAATCCGCCGCACCGCCCGGAAGGCCGCCTCGTCGCTGAGATCGTCGCCCAGAAACGCCACTGGCCCAACGCCTCCAGCCTCCGCCAGAATCGTCTTGACCGCTCCGCCCTTGTTGCGCCCCGCGCGCAGCTCCAGGCCGGAATCGAACTCCAGCAGCGCCAATCCCTCCATGCGCGCCAACGGTTCAAAGAGCTCCCGTGTCCGCTGCTCGATCTGCACGGCCTGCTTGCGCGTTGCCCCGCGCCAATGCATGACCACGCCGTTGGCCTTGTCCTCGAAGAGCCCGCCCAGGCTGTCGCGCTTCAGATGCTCCCGCAGCTCTTCGAGCTTCTGCTGCGCCGCCGCCGGAGCCTGCTCCAACTCCCGCCGCCCGTTGGGATAAAGCCGCTCGGCTCCATGCAGCCCCCAGACCTCCAGCGGCTGGTCAAGCCCCAGCATGGGCGCAATCTCCGCGGCCGGCCGTCCGGTTATGACCACCATGCGCGTGCGGCCCTGTCCTTGAATCCGCCCCAGCAGCTCCCGCACTCCCGCCCACGGCCGCGCCCGGAAGCGATCCACCCGGAACGGCGCCAGTGTGCCGTCGTAGTCCAGCAGCAGTAACGGGCGCGCGCCCTCCGCAAACCCGCGAAAAAAGTCGTCCATCCTTTTCTCAGATTCTGAGGTCAACCGCCGCTCGCTTTCCAAGCCAAGTTTATCGCGCGACCCGCCCGCAGCCGGAAGCGGCCTGCTCACTGATCCGTGTTCCCCGATCCCTGGAATGCGTTATCCTGTCGATGAGAGCGGCGCAATCCTTCACCCCGCAGGCCGGCAAACGCGATGGCGATACAAACGATCGAAAAAACCGCCAAGAATATCGTCCTTACGGTGCAGGACTACTCCCTGTTTGCCTGGCGCGCTTTCACAAACCTCTATCGCCCTCCCATTTACTGGCCCGAGTTCCTGGTTCAAGCCGACATCATCGGCTTCGGCTCCATATCCATCGTAGTGCTCACCGGACTCTCTACCGGCGGCGTGCTGGCCCTGCAATCGGCAGCGACGCTCTCCGCCTTCGGCGCCGCTGCCGTCACTGGACGCTTTGTCAGCCTGACCATGATTCGCGAGCTGGGCCCGATACTCACCGGTGTCATGGTCAGCGGCCGCAACGCCAGCTCCATGGCCAGCGAACTGGGATCGATGGTGGTGACCGAGCAGATCGACGCCATGCGCGCCCTGGGCGTAGACCCCATGCGTAAACTGGTCACCCCGCGCATCGCTGCCACCATCTGTATGCTCTTCTTCCTCACCATCGTTTCCGACGCCTGCGGCATCGCCGGCGGAGGCCTGGTCACTGTTTTCATGAACCACCAGGACGGCACCCAGTACTTAGACATGGCCTGGCAGCATCTGCGCTATCCCGACATCATCCAGGGACTGGTCAAGCCGCTCTTCTTCGGCTACATTCTCAGCTCCATCGGCTGCTTCTCCGGCATGAGAACCACCGGAGGCACGCAGGGTGTGGGCCGCTCCACCATTCAGGCCGTCGTCTGGGCTTCGGTGCTCATCATCTTCGTCGACTTCCTGCTCACCCAGGTGCTGCTCACTCTCATGCCGCCTTTATGAACGAAACCGGAGCAACCTCCCAGCCCGATCAAGACCAGGCTACCGTTACGGATGCCGGCCCGGTTGTCGTCTTCCGCAACGTCACCATCGCCTTCGACGGCCCGCCGGTGCTGGAAGACGTCAGCTTCTCCATTGCGCCCGGAGAGACCCGCGTCCTGCTAGGTCCCGCCGGCGTAGGCAAGAGCGTCCTGCTCAAGCTGGTCAACGGCCTGTTGCGCCCCGACCAGGGCAGCATCCTGCTCTTCGGCAAAGAGATCTCCCACATGCCCGAGCAGCAGCTCTTCCCTCTGCGCACCCGCACCGGCATGGTCTTCCAGGAGGGCGCGCTCTTCGATTCGCTCTCCGTCCGCGACAACGTCGCCTACCAATTGATTCAGGAGCAGGTTCCCGACGAGGAGATTGACAGACGCGTCCGCGATGCGCTGCGCTTTGTCGAGTTGGAGGAGACCTTCGACCTCTTTCCGGCCAGCCTTTCCGGCGGGATGCGCCGCCGCGTGGCCATCGCCAGAGCCCTCATCCGCACTCCTGAACTGCTGCTCTACGACTCGCCTACCGGCGGCCTGGACCCGATCACTTCGACCACGATCATCGAACTGATCGTCAAGGAACGAGACGTCAGCCACACCCCCTCACTCCTGGTCACCCATCGCCTGCAGGACGCCCTGCTGCTCTGCAATCACCGCTTCGATCCGGAACAAGGCCGTATGGTTCCTCTGCCCAAAGGCGTTACTGACCCCGGTACTACCTTCTTGATGCTCGAAAACGGCCGTCTGATCTTCGACGGCTCGCTGCACGAGCTGGTGAAGAGCAAGAATCCGTTTGTGCGGGAATTTCTGGAATAAGACCGTCAATCCTTTCTTTGCCATGCTCTTTCGTAAATCATTTGTGAACCAAACATACGCTATAATTGCGCCGTGATTGCGGCCACACGTATCACAGGCACAACCGTGGGGGACGGCTGCTTGTGTGCGTGCCGCGGTCCTTCGAAAGAATCGAGCCCCAAGATGACTTCTTCTTCAGCTATTCCATTCACTCTCCCTCTCGATAGCCCGGATGCGGCGCTCGAACGGGTCGGCGGCAAGGGCGCATCGCTGGCGCGCATGGTGACGGCCGGCCTGCCCGTGCCTCCCGGCTTTCATGTCACCACCGAAGCCTATCGGCGCTTTGTGGAAGAGAACCATCTCCGCGAGGGGATTCTGAATGCCATCGCTGGAGCGCAAGCCAACGACCCAGCTACCCTGGAGCGCGCATCGGAGCAGATCCAGTCGCTCATTGCCCATGGGACAATGCCGGTCGGGATCGCCCAGGCCATACGCGAGCAATACGGCGAGCTGGGCGACGATCATCCCGTCGCGGTGCGCTCGTCGGCGACGGCGGAGGACCTGCCGGATGCGTCGTTCGCGGGCCAGTTGGAGACTTACCTGAACATGCGCGGCGGCGATGCGGTGCTCGATGCCGTCCAGCGGTGCTGGGCGTCGCTGTGGACGGGGCGCGCCATCGGCTACCGTCAGCGCCAGGGAATACGGCCGGAGGATGCCAGCATCGCCGTGGTTGTACAGCGGCTGGTTGCGGCTGAGGCCGCGGGCGTCGCCTTCACCGCGAACCCGGTGACGGGCGCGCGCGGCGAGATGATGATCAACGCGGCCTGGGGCCTGGGCGAGGCTGTCGTCAGCGGGCAGGTAACGCCCGACACCATCGTCATCAATAAGCAAACCGGCGCGATCGCGTCGCAGGAGATCGCCAGCAAAGATGTAATGACGGTGCGCCTGGTGTCGGGCACGCGTGAAAATCCTGTTCCGGAAGACAGGCGCAAGCAGGCCGCGCTGGAACCGGCGCAGGCCGCGGAGCTGACCGCGCTCGGCGTGAAGATTGAGCAGCTTTACGGCCAGCCGATGGACATTGAATGGGCCCTCTGCGATGGGCGGATCTACATTGTGCAGGCGCGGCCGGTGACGGCGCTGCCCGAAGCGCGCGCGGTGCTCGACTGGTCGGTCCCGCGTAAGGGGGCAACTTACTTTCGACAAAGCGTGGCCGAATTGCTTCCCGAGCCGTTATCGCCGTTGTTTGCGACGCTGGCCTTGCCGCTTTGGAACAAAGCGACACAGCAGATCATGACAGAGTCGCTGGGGCTAAGGTCCGACTCGGTTGCGCTCGTGACGGTCCATGACTTTGTCTATTACGAAATGGCCTTGAATACGCGGCAGATGGTGGGGTTTTTCTTCATCATGCTGATGCATGGACGCACCATGGCCAGAATGTGGCGCACGTCGATTGCGCATTGGGCCGATGAAGCGCGTCCGCACTTTGCGCAAGTCACCGCGGAATGGACCGGGCGCGATCTGGCCGAGATGCCCGCGCTTGAACTGCTGGCCGGCGCGCATCAGATCGTGGAGGCGGCGGCAAGCTACTATATGAGCATCCAGCTCGTACTGGGGCCGCCCGTTATCAGCGAAGCCCTCTTTACTGCCGTATACAACCACCTCATCAAGCGCAAGAGCGACCCGTCCGCGCTGACTTTCCTGCTGGGTTTCGACAATACGCCGATCCGCGCCGAGAAGTCGCTCTACGATCTGGCGATGTGGGCACGCGACGAAGCTGGGCTTGCCGACTATCTTGAGCGCACCAGCGGCAAGGAGATTGCGGCGGCATACCAATCGCAATCGGCACCCATCGCCACCACAGAAAGCTGGCAGGGATTCACCGCTCGCCTGACGGAACATCTGAGTCGTTTCGGCCATGCCGTCTACGACCTGGACTTTGCCAAGAGCGTCCCTGCCGACGCCCCGGCGTCGCTGCTCGATACGCTCCGGCATTTTCTTGCGGGGAAGGGCCGCAACCCGTATGAGCGGCAGGCTGAGGCCACCGCGGCGCGGGAGAAAGCCGCTGCATCGCAATTTGCGCGCCTGGGCTGGCTGCGCCGGTCATTGTTCCGCCGCGTGCTCGGCTGGGCGCAACGCTCGGCGCCGCTTCGCGAGGACGCGCTGGCCGACGTCGGCATGGGATGGCCTGTTCTGCGCCGCATCTTGCGCGAAGTCGGAGGCCGCATGGCCGCCGCGGGCTCAATGGCGGAACGCGACGAGGTGTTCTGGCTGAAGTGGGACGAGGTCGAGGAGGCGGCGCGTCAGCTCGATGCCGGCCAGCCAGTGGCAGATCATCGTCAAGAGATAGCCCAGCGGCGCGAGAGATGGCAGCGGGAGCATGTGGTCACGCCGCCGGTCGCGTTGCCTGTGAAGGGTGGCGTACGGATCCTGGGCATTGACCTGAGCCGCGGGATGCCCGCGCGCACCAGCCAGGCGGCCGGCAATACCATAAAGGGAATCGGCGCCAGCCCCGGCAAGGTGACCGGCCCAGCCTGTGTGATTCACGGTCTTGAAGAGTTCGACCAGATGAAGCCGGGCAATATTCTCGTCGCCAAAATCACCACACCGGCGTGGACGCCGCTCTTCGCACTGGCCTCAGGCATAGTGACCGATGTGGGCGGCCCGCTGAGTCACAGCTCGATTGTGGCGCGTGAATACGGCGTGCCCGCGGTGCTGGGAACCGGCGTGGCTACCGATCGCATCCGCTCGGGACAGCGCATCACGGTGGATGGCGATAGCGGCGTGGTGACATTGGATGAATCAGGAAGCTAGAAGCGCGACCAGCTCCGCTCAGGATGACAGATTCTTGTGGCGCAAGTTTCAGATTCAGCAAACTAGCGCCTGGCGCCGGAATCAGTGGCAGCCGGCTCGGGAATCTCCGCCACTTTCAATCCCACCGGCGGCTTGAAGAGCGCGGGATCCGGCTCGGAGCGATCAACGTTGCTCAACTCGGTGGTCACCGTTCCAGTGCGCGGATCGCTGCTCATCTGGCGCACCGTGGTCTTCAGCTCCGCCGATGTCCAGGTCTCCGAGACCACCGTGAAATCGCGATCGTTGTTTACCGTGCCGGCGGGAATCAATTGCGTGGTGCGCGTGCCCGCTGCCTCCAGGCCGGCGATGGTCTCCGGCGACAAGGTTTCCGTGCGGAGGTTGGCACTCTCTTGACTTGAAGACGCAGAGAGAACGGCCGGCGTGTCCGCGGTTCGCTGCAACGGAGAGCGCGCGCTGGCCGGCGAGGCGGAAGGCGCGGAAGCCTGTGAGCTCAGCAAGCCGTTCAGTTGCGACTCGGGCAGATGAGTCGCCGAGGCAAAGGTCACTGCGGATTTGCCGGTTATCCAGGTGATCGCCTTCCCCTCCGCTGGATTCCAGAGGGTGACGATATGACCCTGCGGCGTGGTGCTGGAGTTCAGTGTACTCTCGGCGCGCATGCGTCCCTCGGAGTCGCGCCAGAGCTGCACCTCGACGGTGCTCTTGATGACCGTGCCGTCGGAGAGCGTCTGTTCGCGCACGGTGGTCTCGGTGGCGGAAAACGGCAGACCCTTCACCGGCCCCCAGTTGGCCACTCTCGGCATCACCGCGGAGACCACCGCGTTGATGGCCGGGTCCGGCGCGCTGGCAATAGAAGCCGGAGCGGAAACCGGTTGGGCGGCGATCGCCTGCGGTCTCTGGGCGCTCAGGATGGGCGCTAAGGTGAGGGTGGCGAGAAGGGTCAGTGTGATTCTGCGCATCGTTTGCTCCTCAAGAGCGGACTCGATGGATTCATCGTATCCCACCCTAGCCGCAAAAACAAAGACGCGGCGAGGATGGGACACCCAGTTTCTGCGCCAGTTTACATTTCGCTTCCGTTCAATCGCCGCATCAATCCGCAGCGCGGCTCAGGCCATCGACCAGAAGTGCTGCTCCGGGCAATCGCGCAGCCGCTGGGCCGCGTCCTCGGGGGTGATGTCGCGCTGCGGCATGGCCAGCATTTCAAAGCCCACCATGAATTTCCGCACCGTGGCCGAGCGCAGCAGCGGAGGATAGAAGTGGGCGTGGAAGTGGCTCTCGGGATGCGCCTCGCCATCAGTGGGCGTCTGGTGGAAACCCATCGTGTAGGGAAAGCTGGTCTGGAAGAGATTGTCGAAGCGTGTGGTGAGCCGCTTGAGGGCATCGGCCAGGCCATCGCGCTCGTCGCCGTTCAGCTCAGGCATGGAGCCCAGGTGGCGGCGGCTGACCAGCAGCACCTCGAAGGGCCAGATCGCCCACCAGGGGACGATGGCCATGAAGTGCTCATTCTGGAAGACGATGCGGGCAGGCTCGTTCTTTTGCGCGGCCTCTTCGGTGGCCAGGTAGTCGCAGAGCAGACAATGGCCAGTGCGGGCAAGGTGCTGGCGCTGGGCCGCGACCTCGGCGGCCGGCTCGTCGGGAACAAAATCGGTGGACCAGATCTGGCCATGGGGATGCGGGTTGCTGGCGCCCATCATTGCGCCGCGGTTCTCGAAGACCTGCACATATTTGATCCAGTCCATGGCGGCCAGGTCTTGATACTCCTGCGTCCATGTGTCCACCACGCGGCGAATCTCCGGCTGGGTCATGCGGGCCAGGGTCAGCGAGTGGTCGGGATGGAAGCAGACCACCTTGCAGAGTCCGCGCGCCGGCTCAGCCACCAGCAGAGGCGAGGCGGGGGCATCGCTGACAGCCGGTGAATCCGGCAGCAGGGCGGCGTAGTCGTTGATGAACGAGAAGATGCCCTCGTAGGCCGGGTTAACGGCCCCGCCGGCTCTCTGATTCCCCGGACACAAGTAGCACTGCGGATCGTAAGCCAAGCCGGAGGGCGCGGCCTTCTGGCCGACCTCGCCCTGCCAGGGACGCTGTGTGCGGTGCGGCGAAACCAGCACCCAGGATTGCCGCAACGGATTCCAGCGCCGATGCGGATATTGACCTTTCTTGTCCACGATTTCTCCCGAACTCCATTTTAAGCGGAAAGTCCGCGGCCGATCGTCGCCTCCGCCTTCATCAGCGGTAGCAGCATACGGCGGGCGCGGGAGCGCATCGCGCAGCATCCCTCGCGCCGGTATCGTTCCAGCAGAAGCATGGCCTCGCCGCGCAGCTCCGGCTCGGCCACGGCAAGGAGAGCGTAGGCCTCCAGCGCGATGGCGCGCAAGGCGATGCGCTCGTCGTCGATCATCGCGCGCACTGGAGTCGCCAGCCGCATCCGCTCGGCCTGGGTCGAGGTGTTCAGGGCCGCCGCCAGCGTCACGTAACCGCGCGCCTGCCACTGCTCCAGCGAAAGCTCGACGGCAAGGTCAATCAGTACACCGGCATAGGCTTTCAGAATCCCCGGCTCGCGCGCGCTGATGAGACGGGCCAGATCGGCGGCGCAGCGGCGTGTGTAGGGATCAGGCGCTAGCAGCTCCTTCATCAGTTCGCGGACAGCGGCGCGGCGCGGCGGCGGCTGGGCGAGAAAATCCCGCGTAGCTGCCACGGCATCGGCGTTCGTCCATCCGCGCGGGATGTGCATGGGTTCTCTCCGCCGCCAGTATATATGGCTGAGATTATTCCAGTGGTAGAGTCATATTCCTGGCGGCTTCGGGACGGCTACGCGGAGCCTTCTTGAATGTGGCGTCGCGGCGATGCAGCGGATATTCGGGCAGCTTGCCCTTGAGAATCTCTTCGATGGTAAGGATTTGCAGGCGAGGATAACTGCTGCCATCGGAAGATTTGTAGAAACCGGCCTCGGCGGCCTCTTTTAGCATGGGCTTGGTCGGCTCCTCGAAGCAAAGAAAAACGCCAATTTCGGACTTATCGCGTTCCAGCACGCCGCGCAAGTCGCGAACCTGGGAGACGGTGACGTTTCCGGCTTTGACCGAAAAGACGATCTGCTTCGACAGGCCGGAAGTGTCGTCGTGGAAGTATAAACGGCCGTCGATGCCTCGATCGGCGCCCTTCTTTTGATCCACGGGGCGCGCGCCCACCTGGCCGAGCGCCCACCACTGGAATTGGTATTTATCCTCTGCGGCTAATTGAGCCGCTCCGGCGTAATCCGTGGGTTCGCCGATCACGTCATAGGTGGATTTGATCCCCGGGCCAAACGCATCCGAGAGGCGCTGCTTGATGAGGCCGATGGCGAGATGGGTGATGTCGATGCCGATCCAATGGCGATTGAGGCGCTGAGCTACCTGCACAGTCGTTCCACATCCACAGAAAGGATCGAGAACGAGGTCGCCTTCATTGGAACTGGCTTTGAGAATGCGTTCGAGGAGAGCTTCGGGCTTTTGCGTGGGGTAGCCGAGGCGTTCCTTTGCGTGTGGTGAGAGAGGATCAATATCCGTAATCACATCCTGCACAACAACGCCACGATCAACATCATGGTACCGCTTGAATCGCGGAATGCCCCCTTTGGATGGCCAGACAATCAATCCAGCAAGATCAAGTTGGTCAAGCCTTTGCTGGACACTAAGTTCATCCCAACTGAGACCGGCCTGACGGGGGCGGGGAACGGCCCAATGCCTTCCTGCTTTCGTCGGATCAACACCTCGCCAGGGTAATCCCGATTCTCCTTGCCGCTTGCCAGCTCCTGTTAAGTCACCGAGCGTATATCTTCCGCCCTCATCTTCATGCCGATAAAATCTTTCGAGGTATTCTGCGGTATATCCCTGATACACGCGATTCCATGTCGCGCTTTCGCTCTTGGAGTAGAAGAGGATCAGGTCGTGTACCGGACCCCATCGTTTCGCACTATTATGCGCACTTGTTCGCTTCCAGATAATCTCGTTTTTGAAAAACTGCGGTCCGAAAACCGCGTCCATCAATATCTTCAGATAGTGACCCGCTGCTGGATCGCAGTGCAGGTAGATGGATCCTGTTTCTTTGAGAACGCGGCGGAGTTCGACGAGACGCGGGGCCATCATCGCCAGGTAGGCCATCATATCGGAGTTGAAGAGGAAGGTCTTGAAGGCGCGCAGCGTGTCGGCGACGAGGCCACCCGCTTCGACCATCTCCTCGTAGGCGCGGGCGGAGTCGGTGTTCCACTCCCAGGTGTCCTCGAAGGCGTGAATCTGGGAGCTGGACTGCGAGCCGTCCTTCTCCGCGAAGAGAACGTTGTAGTCCTGCCGCGAGTTGAAGGGCGGGTCCAGGTAGACGAGGTCCACCGACTCGTCCTTGACATACAGCTTGAGAACATCAAGATTGTCGCCGTAATAGAGCTTGTTTTTCTCGGTGGCCATGCGATTGTGTAGAGGTTAGCACAGTTGCCGGTTCCGGGGAATGACTTGATTGAGTCTCATGCCTAGACCACAAGCGGCGATAGTTCTACCATAGACGCTTGTACCAGAACTCAGGCGCTTGCGCCAAGCCCAGACCAAGGAAAGTTCAAATGCTATCGGCAGCGGAAATCGTCAGCCAGCAGGATCGCGAGACGCGCGCGTGGCACCAGGCGGCGGCCGGCGCCGCGAAGCCCGGCGCGGATTGGCTGAGCCTGGTCAGCGGCCAGCACTTCGCCAACTTTGAGTTGTGGCACATCGAGGACGAAGCGCGCGTTCCAGGCGCAACCGACGCCGAGATTGCCGCGGTGAAGCGGCGCGTGGACGCCACCAACCAGCGGCGTAACGATCTGGCCGAGGGGCTGGACAGCGCCTTGCTGGTTTGGCTCGCAGCCCGCGGCCTGCCCAACCCGGCGGCGGCGTTGCACTCCGAGACGCCGGGGCTGATGATCGACCGGCTCTCGATTCTGGCGCTGAAGATCTATCACACGCACGAAGAGGCCGAGCGCGCTAACGCACCCGCCGGGCACGCCCAGCGGAATCTCGACCGGCTGGCGATTCTGGAAGAGCAGCGGGCGGATCTGACCGCCTGTCTGGACGTTTTGTGGGGCGAAATCCTGGCGGGGACGAAGCGATTCAAGCTCTATCGGCAACTGAAAATGTACAACGATCCGTCGCTGAACCCGGCCGTTTACGGCACTTTCGGAGCTGCCGGGCAAGCGAAAAACTCCGGCAAATTTGGATAACGTATCGGTCCGCCTTGACGTGAGGCGGGGTAATGCGTATAAAGAGTGCCTGAGCAGCCAACTCTCAGACGCGGGTGTTCTGCCGGACTCGAACCGGCTCAACCGCTCCTGAGGTGAACAGATTTTCGGCAATTTGATGAGGCAAGAGGCCCGATCCGTGGCGCACGACCATAAGAATGAACCCTCACAGTCCGGCAAGCCCGGCGGACACTCCAGCGCTAGCGCGGCAGCGGCGTTGCAGCACTATCAGGCCGCCGTACTACTTGTGCAGCAGGGCAAATACGACAAGGCGCTGGCCGCTTTCGAGAAGCTGCTTCCCGCCGCGCCCGCCGAGCTCAAGGAACGCTGCAAGATGTACATCATCACCTGCCAGCGGCAGATGGAAAAACACAACCTGACCTTTCTGACGCCCGAGGAGCACTACGACTACGCCGTCTCGCAGTTGAACACCGGCTACTACGAGGAGGCGCGCGAGCAATTCAACCTCATTCTGACGGATTATCCCAAAGCCGACTTCGCCTACTATGGGCTGGCGCTGCTGGACGCGATGACCGGGCGCACCCAGGACTGCCTCCGGAATCTGGGGCGGGCTATTGAACTGAACTACAAGAACCGTCTCCAGGCGCGGGTCGACAACGACTTCCAAAGCATGGCCGACGACCCTCGGTTTACCGAGCTGCTGTATCCCGAGGTTCCTTAAAGTCTCCTTGATGCCCGCGAACATCTCGTCGAACACGGAACCGCTTCCGCAGCCAGTAACCGGGACTGTGCCGGCCCGGTCGCTGCGCGTAGTGGCGATTGGCGGCGGCACCGGCCTTTCCACGCTGCTGCGCGGGCTTCGCAGCCATGTTACGGCGTGCGCCCCGTGCGAACCGGGCCTTATCGGCGATCTGGCCGCGGTGGTCACCGTCACCGACGACGGCGGCTCCAGCGGACGGCTGCGCAAGGGCTTCAATATGCTGCCTCCCGGCGACCTGCGCAACTGCATGGTGGCGCTCAGCGAGGAAGAAGATATGCTGGCCAAGCTCTTTGGCCATCGCTTTCGCAAGGGCGATTCCTTGCAGGGACACAACTTCGGCAATCTCTTTGTGGCCGCGCTTACTGAGATTACCGGCGACTTCGGCCAGGCCATCCAACTGGCGTCGAAGATTCTGGCCACGCGCGGGCGCATTTATCCGGTGACTACAGCCAATGCCACGCTGGTGTCGCGCATGGACGACGGCTCGCTGGTGCGCGGCGAAACCAACATCACCGCCAGCCGCAAGCGCATTGTGGAGCTGATGCTCGACCCTCCGGATGCGGCTCCCTTGCCGGAGACGCTGGAGGCCATCGAGCGCGCCGACCTGATTACCGTGGGTCCGGGGTCGCTCTACACCTCGCTGATCTGCAACCTGCTGGTGCAGGGGATGCCTTCGGCGCTGGCCAACGCCCGCGGCGTGCGCGTCTTCATCTGCAACCTGATGTCCCAAGCCAACGAGAGCCTAAATCTGACCGCCTCCGAGCACATCGAGCGGATTTATGAGCACACCCGCGCGCCCATCTTCGACTATGCCCTGGTGAACACCGCGGCCTTTTCCGCGGAGACGCTGGCGCGCTACGCCGCCGAAGGAGCCTCACCCATCAAGGCTGACATCGAGCGCATCGAAGCGCTGGGAGTGCGCGTGATTCCCGGCGACTTCGCCAGCGAAGAGAGCGTGGTCCGCCACGCCGCCGGCCGCGTGGCCGGCGCATTACTGGCGCTGGGGCAAATGGCTCTCCAGGCGCGGCGCTGAATTTTCCTCTTCCCTGCCGATTGCGCGCTGCGATAGAGTGTAGACGCACGCGGCCATGAGCGGTCGCAAGCAATGAGGAGGTTCCATGCGCAAGACTCGAATTTGGATCACTATTAGCTGTTGCCTGTTCGCTCTGGCAATCTTTGCCTGGGCGCAGGCCAACAGAAAACCCGGCCTGTGGGAGATGACCAGCAACATGATCTGGCAGCAGTCGCCGATGCCGGGAGGCATGACCATGCCCGGCGGCGGCCCGCACACCACACAGTATTGCCTGACCCAGGCGATGATCGACAAGTACGGCGCCCCCATGCCGCAGAGCCGCAACGGCGAGTGCCAGATCAGCAACGTCGTGATGCACTCCAACAGCATGACCGCCGACTGGATTTGCAGCGGCAGGATGGCGGGCAAGGGAACCCTGGAATCCTCGTGGGCCGATCCCAATCACGCTGTGGGGAAAGTGCACTTTGTCGGAGCGATACCGATGGGGCCGAACACCAAGACCATCGAATACACCATCGAGACCTCCTCCGTCTACAAAGGACCGGATTGCGGCAGCGTCCAGCCACCACCCATGCCCAGCAAATAGGGCCTATACGCGCTACACTGTGGGCAATCGCCTCCGGGCATAGCGGAGGATGGTCAACGTGTCTCTCTGAGAAGTGAGCCAGCCGCCAGAGCCGATCCATGCCGCCGGATCATCCCCGATTGCGACGATCCACACTGCCGCGCCTTTCGACAGGCACATCGGCAAGCGATTGGGAAGGCTCAAAGGCCTTGCCTTCCGCCACGCCTGTCCGTGGAGGAGGAGCCAGCGCCGCTTGTCAGCAACTTACTCAGAGTCGGAAGGCTGACGCGTTGCGTTTCCACGAAGTCCACGCCCTCTGCCGTCAGTGTCAATGCTGAGTTGTCGGCCCGGGAGATGTATCCTTTCTTGAGAAGATACCAAAGAGTGAATTCCAAATAATCGCGCGGAAACCCCATGCTGCCTTCGATCGCAGAAAGGGAAACCTCAGGGGTGTTGGGGTAAGCGCGGCGGCGGATATAGAGCACCGCCAGCACTGCCAGCCGCCGGTTCAACTCGCCCTCCAGGCTATCCATGAAATCCATCGAACTCGACATTGGGACCGTTTCGGGCGTCTCCTTGGCACGCGTCGCATCGTATTCGGCGCGTTCCGCTGGATTGGACAAGACGTCGTAGGCCTCTTTTAACAGAGAGAACTTATCCGCATCGCCGGTATCCGGGTTGTCGGGATGAAAGCGGGCCGCAAGAAATCTGAATACGCGGTGGATAGTGTCCGGCTCAGCATTGGGGCTGATTTGCATGAATTCGTAGTGATCTTGATGTTTCAAAAGGACTCCTGGGAGATACGCTTCCCTTTCATTAAGATAGCGCCGTGTTCGCTGGAGATTCAGCGAAATTGAGGAAAATTCCCGCAGAGAGTTCTCTTCCAGGAACGGAAGTTGCATTTCCGGGAAACGCTGGAACTTCCGGGCATCGATGGAAAGTGCAGACGGAGCCGGTCCATTCAGAGATGAACGGACGACCGAATCCGATGGACGGATACCCGCACCCCTCTGCTTTCCGCTTGAGTTGCCCGTGGCTGACTCCTGGAAAGCCGGAAATTGCCAGAAGAATCAAAAGCTAATAGCTAAAAGTTAATAGCTAATAGCTGCCTTTTACACGCCGATCACGTCGCAGAGCTCCTTGACGGCCGCGGCGCTCTTCATCAGGGCTGCGTGCTCCTCTTCGCTGAGCCTGATCTCGACGATCTGTTCGAGGCCCGCGGCGCCCAGCTTGCACAGCACGCCCATGTAGTAGCCGTTGACCCCGTACTCGCCTTCCAGGTAAGCCGCACAAGGCAAAATCTTTTTCTTGTCCTTGAGAATGGCCTCGGCCATCTCCACCGCCGCCGCCGAGGGCGCGTAGTAGGCGCTGCCGGTCTTGAGGTACTTCACAATTTCGCCGCCGCCGTCGCGGGTGCGCTGGATCAGAGCGTCGATGCGCTCTTTGGAAAGCAGCTCGGTAATCGGAATCGAAGCAACCGTAGTGTAGCGGACCAGGGGAACCATGTTATCGCCGTGCCCGCCCAGAACCAGGCAGCTCATGTTCTCCACGCTCACCTGCAACTCCTCGGCGATGAAGCTCTTGAAGCGCCCGGAATCCAGGATGCCGGCCATGCCGATGACCCGCTCGCGGTTGAAGCCGGAGAGGCGATAGGCAGCCTGCACCATCGCGTCCAGCGGGTTGGAGACGACAATCAGAATCGACTCGGGCGAGTAGGCGACCACGTTCTTGACCACATCGGTCATAATCTTGTAATTGGTGTGCAGCAGGTCGTCGCGGCTCATGCCCGGCTTGCGGGGAAGGCCGGCAGTGATGATCACCACGTCGCTATTGGCCGTCTCGGCGTAGTCGTTGGAGCCGGTGATGTGCACGTCGGATCGTTCGATGGGAAGCGCCTGGCGCAGGTCCAGCGCCTTGCCCTGCGGCACGCCCTCCACTACGTCGATCAGCACCACATCGGCCAATTCCTTGGCCATCAGCCAGTGCGCTGCCGTTGAACCGACATTGCCGGCGCCGATAATACTGACTTTCTTGCGCATTACTTACCTCCTTGGGGAATGGGTGAAGCAGCTTTCAGCTTTCAGCCGTCAGCTATCAGCAGTTAGCAGCCTGTCAAGTTTTATGCTGATAGCTGATAGCAGTTGCTACAAATTACTGATGATGCGTGAAGCAAACTCGCTGGTGCCCACTTTAGTTGCTCCAGCAGTCTGCCGCTCGAAGTCATACGTCACGAACTTCTGCAGGATGGTCTTTTCCAGCGACGTTTCAATCAGCCGCGCCGCTTCCTTCCAGCCGATGAAATCCAGCAGCATCACGCCGGAGAGAATCACCGAGCCGGGATTGATCATGTCCTTGTCCGCGTACTTCGGCGCGGTGCCGTGCGTGGCCTCGAAGACCGCATAGCCGTCGCCGATGTTGGCGCCGGGAGCGATGCCCAGGCCGCCCACCTGCGCCGCAGCAGCGTCGGAGATGTAGTCGCCATTCAGGTTCGTCGTCGCCAGCACCGAGTAGTCCTCCGGCCTGATGATGATCTGCTGGAAGATCGAGTCGGCGATGCGGTCGTTGACGAGCACCTTCGACTTCCACGCGCCGTTGCCGTGCGTCTGGCCGATGGAATCAAGCACAGCCTTGACCTCCGCGAAGACCGCGTCCTGGTAGGCCTGATTGGCCATCTCCAGCCCCGGCTCAATCAGCGCCGCATTTTCTTCGACAGTCAGATTAGGATTGGCGTCCCGGTTGCCCAGAATCCAGCTCTCGCGCTCGGTGACGGTATCGGCGCGGAACTCCTGCTGAGCCACTTCATAGCCCCACTCGCGGAAGGCCCCCTCGGTGAACTTCTGGATGTTGCCCTTGTGGACCAGCGTAACCGTCTTTCGCCCCTGCTCCAGCGCCGCGCGGATCGCGTAGCGCACCAGCCGCTTGCTGCCGAAGATCGAGATCGGCTTGATGCCTACGCCGGAGTCTTGGCGCACTCTTTTCTTGGTTCCGGACAAGAGGTCGTTGTTGAGGAAGTCGATCAGCCGCGCCGCATCCGCCGAGCCTTCTTTGAACTCGATGCCCGCGTAGACATCCTCGGTGTTCTCGCGGAAGATGATGATATCCACCCGCTCCGGGTGCTTCACCGGGCTGGGAACGCCCTGGTAGTACTTCACTGGCCGCACGCAGGCGTAGAGGTCGAGGAGCTGCCGCAGCGCCACGTTCAGCGAACGGATGCCGCCGCCCACCGGTGTGGTCAGCGGTCCTTTGATCGAAACGCGCAGATCACGCGCCGCGGCCACCGTATCGTCGGGCAGCCAAGCGCCGAAGTGGCGAAAGGCCTTCTCGCCGGCGAAGATCTCAAACCAGCGAATCGCCCGCCGTCCGCCGTAGGCCTTCTCGACCGCGGCGTCGAAGACCCGCTCGGAGGCCTTCCAGATGTCGCGTCCCGTGCCGTCGCCCTCAATGTAGGGAATGATGGGATGGTCGGGCACTACGAATTGCCCGTTAGCGTACTCGATTGGCTGGCCGTCCTGCGGCAATTTCAGTCCGTTGTAGGTGGCTTGCATCGGTTTTAGAAGACCTTTCTATCTTTATGTTAGAGGAGGAGGTTGGCAGTTGGGATTCAGGGATTGCAATGGCAGGAGATGGGCGGATGGTTGACTTCGGAGAAGGCGTTCCCAAAATACTGCCACACCGGGATGGGCTGTTTCCAAGCCGACGACCATCTGCCCGTAGTGATACCGTTGTATACTCCGCCTTTGAGCGCTGCTTCCGCCTTTCGCGTCTATCCGTTACGAACAGAGTGGGCGGGAACTGGTAACCTGAATTCTGAGAAGAATCACCCGGAAGAGCCGGGGCGTCTTACCCGGCGGACAGAGGCATGGCGGAGTTTATCATCAAATTGGCCGACGAGCGCGGCCGCGTGCAGGAGCAGGCGCAGTCGGCGGCGAGCGCCGAGGAGCTGCGCGCCCGCTTTGTTCATGCCGGCTATCACGTCTTTTCCGTCAAGGCGCGGTCGGGATTTGGCGGTCTCAAGCGGGGCAAGGTCAAGCTGGAACCCTTTCTCATCTTCAACTCGCAGTTTTTGACGCTGATTCGCGCCGGGCTGCCGATTCTGGGCTCCATCCAGATGCTGGCCAAGAACCAGAAGAACGCACATTTTGCCGCGCAGTTGGACGATGTGGCCGGCCGGGTGAAGACCGGCGACGCGCTTTCGTCGGCCTTTGAGGCGCAGAGCGGCTTTCCCATCATGTACACCACCACGCTGCTGGCCGGCGAGCGCTCGGGCAACTTGCAGGAGGTGCTGGAGCGCTACGTCAGCTTCCAGCGCATCTCGCTCACCTTCCGCAAGAAACTGGTGGCCTCGCTGATCTATCCCGGCGTGCTGCTGACGCTGGTTACAGGGCTGATCTTTTTTATGTTCGTCTTTGTGATTCCGCAGTTTGCCGAGCTTTATGACCAGATGGGCTCGAAGCTGCCGGCGATGACGATGGACCTGCTGGCCTTCGGCAAGTTCCTGCGCCACTACATTGTCTGGATTCTGCTCGTCATGGTTGGGACGGCCTTCGGCGCCTACCGCTTTTCCATTACCGACAAGGGACGCGACCTCATCGACGGCTTCCGCATCGGGCTGCCGGTCTTCGGCAAGATCTGGCTGAAGTACCAGGTGGCGCTCTTTGCGCGCACGCTCTCGACGCTGCTGACCGGCGGATTGCCGCTGGTGCCGTCGCTGGAAACCGCGGCCCGCTCGATCAGCTCGCGGCGCGTCTCCAAGGCGGTGATGACATCGATCATCACGGTGCGCGAAGGCAAGAGCCTGGCCGATGCGCTGATCCAGACCAAAATCTTTCCCGATCTGGCCGCCGAGATGATCTCGGTGGGCGAGCAGACCGGCGCGCTGCCGCAGATGCTCAACTCCGTCTCAGAGTTTTTTGAGGAGGATGTGGCGACGGCCCTGGCCGCTTCCCTGGCGCTGATTGAGCCCGCGATCCTCATCGTGATGGGCGTTGTGGTCGTCTTCATTCTCATCTCGCTCTACCTGCCCATCTTCTCGCTGGGACAGACGCCGGGAGGTCAGTAAATCATGGCTACAGCCACACATTCGCTTCCCATTGCGATACCCGTAGGTCCGCTTCCGGGATCTCAGGAAGAGCGCGTCCAGGCGGAACTTTTGGCGCAGCGCTATCACGCCGAGTTCGTGGACCTGAAGAACTTCAAGATTCAGCACGAGCTTCTGCGCACCGTGCCGGTCGAGCTGATGTTCCGCTACAACTTCGTGCCCATAGAACAGCAGGGCGACGCGCTGGTGATTGCCGTCAGCGACCCATCGCGGCTGATGGTGCTGGATGAGATCGCCGGGCTGCTCTCGCATCGCATCATTCCGCGCGTGGCCACGCTCTCACAGATCACCGACCTGCTGAAGAAGACCGAGCAATCGCAGCGGGTGCTGGACGAGGCCAGCGAAGGGCTGACCTTCGACGTGCTCACCGGCGACGAAAACTCTGACGAGAATATCTCCATCGAGAAGCTGACCAGCGAAGAAGATATCAGCCCCATCATTCGCCTGGTGGACACGACCATCTTCACCGCCCTGGAGCGGAGAGCCTCGGACATTCACATTGAAACGTACGACGACTCCGTGCATATCAAGTACCGCATCGACGGCGTGCTGCAGGAGGCGATGGCGCCCATCGCGCGCGAGCATCACACCACGATTCTGAGCCGCATCAAGATCATGAGCGAGCTGGATATTGCCGAGCGGAGAGTGCCGCAGGACGGCCGCTTCCGCGTTCGCTACAAGAACCGGCTGATCGACTTCCGCGTCTCCATCATGCCGACGATTCACGGCGAGAACGCCGTGCTGCGCGTGCTGGACAAGGAGTCGATGAGCGAGAAGTTCCACCATCTCACGCTGGACGTGGTGGGCTTTGCCGATGAGGATTTGCGGCGCTTTCGCGCGTATATTCGAGAGCCGTACGGGATGGTGCTGGTGACGGGCCCGACGGGATCGGGCAAGACGACAACCCTCTACGCCGCGCTGAACGAGATCAAGAGCGACGAAGATAAGATCATCACCATCGAAGATCCGGTCGAGTACCAGATTCGCGGCATTACGCAGATTCCGGTGAACGAGAAAAAAGGGTTGACTTTTGCGCGCGGGCTGAGATCCATTCTTCGCCACGACCCGGACAAGATTCTGGTGGGCGAGATCCGCGACAACGAGACGGCGCAGATCGCGATCAACTCGGCGCTGACCGGGCATCTGGTCTTCACCACCGTCCACGCCAACAACGTGGTGGACGTGCTGGGCCGGTTCATCAATATGGGAGTGGAGGCCTACAACTTCGTCTCCGCGCTGAACTGCATTCTGGCGCAGCGGCTGGTGCGCACCATCTGCGAGTACTGCGCCCGGCCCGTCCTGCACAGCGACGCCGAGCTCGTGGCCAGCGGCATGAATCCGGCCGAATGGCGCGGCTTTGAATTCCGCGAGGGGCTGGGCTGCATGGAGTGCGGCGGAACCGGCTACCGCGGGCGAACGGCGATTCACGAGCTGCTGGACTTGACCGACCCCATCCGGGAGATCATTTTGGCCAAGAAACCCACCTCCGAGGTGCGCAAGCTGGCGCAGAAGGAGGGCATGACCTTTCTGCGCGAATCGGCGCTGGATCGTGTTCGGCGCGGCATTACCACGCTCAAAGAGATCAACAAGGTTACGTTTATCGAGGCGTCGAGATGAGGCAAGCTGTCAGCTATCAGCTCTCAGCTTTCAGTTTTTGCTATTAGCAGTCGGTTTTTTGATGTGGACTTCAGCTTTTGCGGCTAGTTTTTGTGGTTAGGAAAGTTGGACGAATGAGAGATACAACGCTGAAAGCTGAGATCTGAGTGCTGAAAGCTCGTCACAAAGGAAGTCGAGGAACTAAGAACTTGAATTCGATTCTCAGCAAGACCGGCTCTCAGTTAGGCGCGCGACCGCCGGCGGCGGTGGAGCTGTCGCCGCAGGGCGTGCTGGCCGCGGCAACGCCGGGCGTGGGCAAGCCGCCGGCCTATGCTTTTGAACCGCTGCCGCAGGGCGCGCTGGTTCCCGGCATCGGCGAGCACAATCTGCGCGCGCCGGAGCTGGTGGCCAACGCGATGCGCGCGGCGCTGGGGCAGGTTTCGCCGCGCACCCGCTCGGTTACGCTGGTGGTGCCCGACACCGTCGTCCGCATCTTCGTTCTGGACTTCGATTCGCTGCCCACCAAGGCCGCGGAAGCGATTCCGGTGCTGCGCTTCCGGCTGCGCAAGATGGTTCCCTTCGAGGTGGAGCACGCCGGATTGAGTTACCAGGTTCTGGTCGAGACGAAGAGCGAATGCAAGGTGCTGGCCGCCGTGATTCCCGGCCCCGTCCTGCAAGAGTACGAGGCTGCGGTGCGCATGGCCGGCTTCGAGCCGGGCGCCGTGCTGCCCACCAGCCTGGCGGCCTTGGGAGCCATCGATTCCGCCGAGCCGGTGCTGGCCGCCAACCTGGGCGCGCTGGCGCTAACCACCTCCGTTACCCAGGGCCAGGACCTGCTGCTCTATCGCACCCTCGACCTGCCCGAAGGGCCGGCGCAGCGGCTGGCCGAGGTGCAGCGCGGCATCGCCGTGGCCGCGGCTTACTATGAAGACAAGCTCGGCGCTCGTCCCCGGCTGCTGTACTACGCCGGCATCGGGGCGGGTGGCAACAGTTCGGCGGAGGACTTTGCTCGCTGGATCGACGATCCGGAGCTGACCGTGGCCGATCTGGCGCCGCTGCCTGAAACCGGAGCCGCGACACCGCTGGGCAATCTGATGAGCCTGGCCGGCGTGGTCGGCGCGCTGGCGGGGGCAAACTGATGCGCATTTCCGTCAATCTCGCCACTCGCCCCTACTCCGATCTCGGACCGGCCCTCAAGCGCCTGCGCATCGCGATGGCCGTGCTGGTGGTGCTGGGCATCGCCTTCGGCCTGGGCCTGCGCGCCGTTCACCAGAAGGCCGAAGAGGCGCGCGCCACCGAAGCGCGCGTGCAAAGCCAGATCGACGCCATCAACCAGGAGCGGCTGGGTTACCAGAACATGATGCGCCAGCCGGCCAACGCCCTTCTGCTCAATCAGGCCGCGGCGCTCAACCAGCTCTTCGACGAAAAAACCTTCTCCTGGACGCTGGCCATGGAAGACCTGGAAACCGTCCTGCCGGGCGGCGTGCAAGTGGTCAGCCTGGAACCCTCGCGCGACCCCAAGACCGGCCGCATCACCCTGAAGCTGCGCGTCATAGGAGCGCGCGACCGCGCCGACGATCTGGTCCAGAACCTGGAACACTCCCGGCACTTTCTGCTGCCCCACATCGTGAGCGAAAGCTCGGAGTCCACTGGCGGACCCAACGAGAGGTTGGAGGCGGTGAGCGCCTCGAACCGCTTCAACTTTGAACTGCTGGCCGATTACAACTCGGCCGCGCCGGTGGAAGGCAAGGAGGCAAAGAGGCAGGAGAAACAGAAACCAGAGGAGAAGAAGCCCCAAGCCGCCGGAGAGCGCGTCCGACCGAGTCCGGCGACCCTATCGCGTCCCGCAGCACTGCCCCACGCGGCTCAGCCGCTACCCATTCCCACAACTCCGGGACAAGCGCCCGGCCGGCTTCCATTGCCCGGAACTCAGCGGCTCATCCCATACAATCCGAATCGCAATCCCAATCCCAACGCCCAACCCAATGCAGGAGGCCCGCGATGAGCAGCAGCCAAACCCCTTCCCTCCTGCGCGAACGTCTGACCTCCCCGCTCACCTGGCATTACGTTGCCTTTACCGTGCTGCTGGTCGCGGTCACCGTCCTCTCCATCCGCTTCGGCCTGGACTGGGAAGCCACCAACGGCAGCTCCAGCGACGCGCTGGTCGCCAAGCAATTTGAGTTGAAGGCTCTCGACCTGCAAACCGCCCCCCTGCGCGGCCTGGACAAGCGCGTTGCTAACTCCCGGGCCCAGATGAAGGCCTTCAACGACAAACGAATCCCGCCCAACTACTCCTCCATCGACCGCCGCATTGGCGAGTTGGAGGTCAGTTCAGGCGTGCGGCTCACCAGGGTGCAGTACACGCAAGGCAAGCCCGGCGCCGATCTCACAGAGATTTCCATGGACGCGAGCATCACCGGCAGCTATCCGCAGATTATGCGCTTTGTGAACAGCCTGGAGCGCGACCGGAACTTCTTCATCATCCGCGGCTTGACCCTGTCCAGCCAGCAAGGTGGGCTGGTGAATCTGCGGCTTCAGGTCTCCACCTGGCTGAGGCCGGCGGATGCAGCAGCCAGCGGTTTGCCGCCCACTCCGCAACCCGGCGAAGCTGCTCCAAAATCGGCAGCCGCTCCCGGAAAGGAGGGTGAGTAGCGATGGCCATGAAACTGGGAACAGAAAAGAAAGGCCAGTTGTACACGGTCATCGCGCTTTTTGCGGTCATCGCGTGCATCGGCGGCTACGAGATCAAGGACAATTTCTTTACAAGCGCCACAGCTCCCGCGCCTCCAGCTGTCCAGCCCGTTACCACTCAGTCTGTCAAAGCTCCTGCCAACACTCAGAAGTCCGCGGCAACCCCTTCCTCCACAGCCGCACAGGATGCGCAGAAGCTCTCCAACGCCGGCATTGACCCCGCCCTGCACCTCGACAAGCTGGCGCGGACCGAATCAGTCGAGTACCTGGGCACGGGCAGAAACATCTTCTCCGCCGAGTCGGCGCCAGCACCCATCGAAAAACTGGAGGCGAGCGCCCGGCCCGGCCAGTCCGGCCAACCCAACGTGAGCGCTGCCCCGGCTGCGCCCGGAAAACCCACTCCGCCGGCGATCGATTTGAAGTACTTCGGCTACTCCCAGGCCAAGGACAAATCGTTGCAGGCCTTTTTCGTCCATGGGGAGGACATTTTTGTCGCCCGTACTGGCGAGGTTGTGGACCACCGCTACAAGGTGGGTGTCATTCAGCCAGCCAGCGTCGAGGTGACCGACCTGGGATACAACAACACGCAGAAGCTGCCATTGCAGGCGAATTAGCTGTTAGCTTTCAGCTTTCAGCTATCAGCTATCAGCTATCAGCTAAAAGCTGACGACTGAAAGCTGAGAGCTGACGGCTGATCATACAAAATCACATGAAGAACCTGCACTCAATCCGCCGTCCCAAGCCTTCCGAAGAGGGCTATATGCTGGTTGCGGTCATCTTCCTGGTGGCGCTGCTGACGATCTCGCTGGCCATTGCCCTGCCCAGGATTTCCAAAGAGATTCAGCGCGACCGCGAAGTCGAGACGATGCATCGCGGCAAGCAGTACATCCGCGGGATCAGGATGTACTACAAGAAATTCGGGGCTTATCCGCCCAACGTCGATGCGCTGGTCAAGGGCACCAACAACATCCGCTTCATGCGCAAGAAGTATGCGGACCCGACGACCGGCAAGGAAGATTGGAAGCCAGTTCGCTATGGCCAGAACAAGGCTCCGATGGCGATGGGCTTCTTCGGGGTGCCTCTGGGCGGCTCGACCATTGCCGGCGTCGGACCCAGCGGCGGAAACATCCCTCCCGGAAACGGCCTCAACCCGCAAACGCCGCCGGTCGATCCCAACGCGCCGCCGGTGGACCCCAACAATCCTAACGGCACGAACGGCGCCACCGGCACTGGCCTCAGCGGCCAGACCGGCCAGACCTTCGGCGGAGTCGGCATCATCGGCTTCTCTCCCAATAGCCCCAAGAAATCCATCCTGATTTACAAGACGAAGGACCACTACAATGAGTGGGAGTTTGTCTACGATCCGATCGTCGAGCAACTGATGATGCAGGGCGGCAACACGGGCCTTGGAGGCAACAACGGCATCGGAGGCAATACCGGCATCGGTGGAAATAACGGCATCGGGGGCAATACTATGCAGAATCCTATGCAGAATATTCCCATGCAGAATAATCCGCAGCCCACCCCGCCCACGCCATCACAGTAGTTCCAGCGAAAGCTCAAATGCAACAAGGCCCGCCCCCACAAACGGGGCGGGCCTTGCCGCAGGAGCGAACCAAACTGAAAAGCCGGCCGGCGTGCCGGTTGTTACGTGCTGAAAGACGAGCCGCAGCCGCAAGTGCTCTTCACCTGGGGGTTGTCGAACTTGAAGCCGGCGGCTTCCAGGGTCTCGACGTAATCCACGGTGCAGCCGTTCAGGTACATCAGCGACGTGGCGTCAACAAAGACCTTCAGATCCTCGAAGCTGAAGACCTTGTCCATCATGCCGGCCTGGTTCTCAAAGGCCATTGAGTACTGAAAGCCGGAGCAGCCGCCGCCGACTACTCCAATGCGCAGCCCCGCGGGCAATGGATCCTGGGTGGCCATGATCTCGCGAACCTTGGCGATGGCCGGGGGTGTCAGGGTGAGAGGCGCCTTCTTGACGGTTTCCTGTGCGGGGGTAACGGTTGCTGTGGCCATGAATTCTCCTAAGAATGTAAACTACTTGCCGGAAACTTAACTCTACCGCTCCGCGAGCGGGGATACAAGGCCCCGCAAGCGACTCCGTTTCATTGGATGCAACGGAATAGGGGAAAGTCGCAGAAGCGTCGGGCCTTGGAGCTGCGATCGACTTCTCAGTCCGGGACAGAGCTGGCTAGGAGCGAAACGCGCGTGGCTCGGCTCAGGAACCTGTGATAATTTATCTCCCCAGCGGCACGCATTTGGGGGTATGATGATCAACCAGATGGCTTTTTCGCAGGACGGAGCCGTGTAATTGATTGGATTCCGCCCGTGTCGGGGCTGAGAAATCTTTGGAGGTGGATTCATGATGTTCTATCCGGTGATGTTGATCATTTGGGGAGTGCTGGCGTTGATCGCGATCGCTCTCTTTGTCTATCGCACCAGCTTGACCCGCGACGAAGACGACCAGATTTACCTGGACGATGCCTTTCAGCACGAAAAGGCCGCGCAGGAGGCCATTATTGCCAAGGTCACCAAGATCGAACCCTTGCTGCGTATCTCACTCTGGGCGGTGGGAACAGTGACGGTGCTCCTGGTCGTGGTGTATTTCGGGGGCTTGATCGCTGAGTTCGTGAAATAATCGCCGATATTTCTGCAATATACGCGGCCAGCGGCGATCCCAGCGCAACCGCTGGCCGGCGTGTCACAGCGTTTGCGTTTTAGCGCTGCCCGGCCCCGTCTTCTGCTCCTACTCCACTTCCTGTCTGGCACGGTAGCCTTCGCGGGCGATGATGTCGTACTTGAGCGGCTTGTTCTTTTCGTCCTGGATGCGGAGAGGGTGGCCCTCGTTGTCGACCAGTTCCACGCGCAGCTTGCGATAGCTGCCGTCCTGCTTGGCGTTGGTCGGGTGGTAGACCAACTGGTACTTGGAGCGGATGGTCTGGTTAATCTGCTTGAAGATATCCGGCATCTCCCCGGCAAAACGGGGGTTGAACCATACGCCGCCGGTGAGTTTGGCGAAGGTTTTCATCTCGTTGTCGGCCTGCAGATAGTCCATATCGCGCATCTGACCCCTCATTCCGCCGCGGCCTTCGGTCATTGCGCGCTCCCCGCCGCCGGTGGAGACGGCGAAGATGGTCACGTCGGGGGTGGATTTGACCTTCTGCAAAATCTTATCGAGAGTCAGCTTGGAAAACGTGTCGCGGCCGGAGGCGATCAGGATGATGTACTTGCGCCCCTCGATGCGGCTGAGGCGGTCCTCGGCCTCATAGAGGGCGTCGAAGAGGTTGCGGTCACTGAAGGCGGGCAAACGCAGCGAGTTGATGCCTTCCATAAGCTGGTTCTTGTCCTGGGTGAAGTCCGTGACGATCTGCGTGCGCAGGTCGAAGGTCATCAACGCTACATAGTCCTGAGGGCGCAACTGATTGGCAAAGGTGTATGCCGCATTGCGCATGTCATAGACAAAGCTGTAGTTGGTGCGGGCAAACTCGCATAGCATCAACGCGGTGATGGGGGCCTCAACGCGCTTGAAGCCGGCGACCTTCTGCTCGACTCCATCCTCATAAATGCGGAAGTTGCCGGGCTGGAGATTGGGTACAAACTGGCCGGTCTTTTCCAGCAGCACGCCCACATCGACTGTGACCTCGGGAACCTCGATGCGCAGGGAGAAGCTGGGCATTCCGTCGGGATTCTTGATCGCCGGTGCGGCTGGCGCGGGCGGCGTTACATTGTCGGTATTGGCTTTCCTTTTGGGCAGTGCGATGACCCCGGTGTCGCCGCTGGGACCGCCTGAATCGGGCGTGGCCTGGTCCGGCGGCTGGGGCTGCTGCCCGGCGGGCGGCGCGGGGGGCTCGGTTTGGGCCCGGTTCAATGGCGCGGACGCAACGGCCACCAGGGCCAGAATCAGAATGGCAAGCGAATACCGGCGAAGAACCGAGACGAAAGTGTGCATTGGGACCATGACGACCTCTTTGCTCTACAGCATACGGGATTGCCCGAAGCCGGCGACAGCCGCGACAGGCGTCGCTTCTATCGGTTAGACGTGAAACAGGCCGCGACGATGGCGGGGGCGTGACCTCAGCCCGCTCAGAACCCGCTGGCCACCAGCCAGGCCTCGGATAGCTCCATCTCGGGCTTCTTCCCGGCCAGCATTTGGGCGTGGGCCAGCTTCACCAGCACATCCGCCTCCACATTCACCGGTGCGCCGACGTTGAGAGTGTGCAGATTCGTCCGCCAATAGGTCAACGGTAGAATCGCAATGGCGATCGTCTCGCCGTCAAATTCCGCAATCGTAAGGCTGATGCCCTCGACGGCCACCGAGCCTTTGTGCACCATCCAGGGGCGCACCTTTTCGGGAACTTTGACCTTGAGCGTCCAGTCTGTGGTCTGCTTGTCAAAGTTGGGGTTTGATTCCGGGATGACCGGGTCGAGCGCAGTCATCGTGCCGCAACCATCGACGTGGCCTTGCACGATGTGGCCGCCCAGCGGACTGCCGGCGGCCGTAGGCAGTTCCAGGTTGACCTTGGCGCCGGCGACGAGCGCGCCCAGCGAGGTGCAGTCGAGGGTTTCTTGGGCCAGATCGGCGTGGAAGAGCGTAGGACAAACGTCAAGCGCAGTAAGACAGACACCGGAGACTCCCAGCGAGTCGCCCTCCCGCAGCCGCCCGGCGATGCCCGGAGCCTCGACAGTAATCCGCCGCACCCCGCCCCGGCTCTCCAACCCGACCAGCGTGCCCGTCACTTCAATGATGCCGGTGAACATGGCTTTATTTTAAGGGGTCGGGGGCCACGGATCGCGGAGCAGTGAACAAAGTCCCAGATCGTTGCCGTAGCGCTCGACTTCAACCTCTGCCATGTGGATGGCGCTGGCCATGCCTTTGAAGGCGGGCACGGCGTCCGAGCCCATGATCTGCGGGGAGACGAAGAGGTGGATGCGGTCCACCAAACCGGCGGCCAGCAGAGCGGTGTTCAGACGCGTGCCGGTCTCGACGAGCAGGGTGAGGATACCCTCTTCGCCGAGTTTGTCGAGCACCTTGCCGAGCGGGACGCGGCCAGCTTGCCACCCCGGCGACGAAGACCTGTCGCCGGGGACCCCGGTTTCGGCTGGCAGAACTTCGACGCGGACGCCGCGCTGGCGCAGTTCGCTGAT
>Ga0181520_10001904_pt1 | contig 40838 bp, 30 predicted proteins | sample PEATcosm2014_Bin_29_FD_132451 | JGI IMG/M metagenome (GOLD analysis project Ga0181520, IMG submission 132451) | Peatland microbial communities from MTU Mesocosm Facility, Houghton, MI, USA - PEATcosm2014_Bin02_30_metaG | ecosystem: Environmental > Terrestrial > Soil > Wetlands > Peat | place... | reverse complement strand
CTTGTACGACCGCAGCATGAAATGCGTGGCCGTGGACAGCACGCCTTCGATGGTGGACAGTTTTTCGGAAACGAACGCCGCGACCCGCTGCAAACTCCGGCCGTTGATCACCACCAGCAAGTCGTAGCCGCCGGACATGAGATAGCAGGATTCCACCTCGTCGAACCGCGAGATGCGCTCGGCCAGCCGGTTGAACCCGCCGCCGCGCTCGGGCGTGATGCGCACCTCGATGACGGCCGACACCACGCCGGCCTCCTCATCCGAAAGGTTGAGCACCGGCGACCAGCCCAGCAGCACGTGCTGGGCCTTCAGCTCCGCCAGTTGCCGGTTCACTTCCGCTTCGGACAGGTTGAGCACCTGCGCCATCTGCGCGGTGTCCAAACGGCCGCCTTCAAGCAACAATTTCAACAACGGATTCATGGACGGGAAGTATCGCAGAAAAACCGCGCAAATCCATAGTAAAGTCGCAGACGGAGGCTTGACACGAATCGCACGAATGTTCGCGAATTGGGGCGAGGGCGGACGGGGATAAAAACGAGGATGGGGGATTGAGAATGGAGGATGGCGGCCTAAGGAGGGGCGCCGTACTCACCGTGATGATCCGCGCAACTCCGACGCGCCCGGCAATTCCCTTCGCGTCATGGACTGCGCCGGCAAAGCGCAGCGACGACGGCGCTTTCGCCCGCACGCGCGAGCCGCGAGCCTTTGCGGACCGTCGCCCGCACGAAAGCGGCGTGGCGCCGTTCATCCCCCCGATCCCGTTCGTCGCTGTTTTTCTGGCGCCTCTGCCGGGGTGCGTCTCAATTTTGCACACGAATACCGGAGGTCTTCGCAGACTGCGACCTCCGGCTACTGTCTGGCAACCCTCCGGGTTGCACTGGATCGCCAACCCGAAGGGTTGGAAGCCAGTAGCCCTTTTTTAGCCTTCAGCCTTTGGAATTTGTCCTTTTGCTGCCCCCCGGAAGACGCCCCCCGGTTTTCCCGCACCCCGGCAGGCGGTGCCAGAAGCGCCCGCCGGGAAAGTTTGAAAGTTTGACCCGTGGGCAATAATCTTGAAGAAAATCAAGCCTTGTGCTTGCATTGGCTCTTTACCCTCAGAGGGTCAACCAAAAACAACAGCGCCAGATGCGTGGCCGCCCAAATTGAACGGCGTTCTGCATCTGGCGGGAACGCTATCTGCATGGAACTATGAAAACACTCACTCGATTGATCGTCGCGGCCGCGGTGGCCGCCAGCGGATGGCTTCAAACGGTTCAGGTTCAGGCCGGTTTAATCACCGGCAGTATCGGTTTCACTGGGTCGGTCAACTTGGACACTAGTTCGCCGGGAACAGCCACGCTGGTCACCTGGTGGATCACTCCTACTGTCACAACCACTTCTGGCACTTTTGCCCCCATTGCCAGCGGCGCGCCAATGACCTTTCGCGCCATATCCTGGGTGTTTAACACCAGCACCAAAGCACCCATCACCAACTTCTGGACCGTGGGGGGATTCAAATTTGAATTAGTGTCCTCGCAAATCACTATTCAAGCTGGCAACGCCGGTGCCAATGCTTATGTCGAGGTTGATGGCACCGGCGTCGTGAGCGGCAATGGCTGCACTCCCACGGCATTTACCTGGTCTTTTACGTGCCAGAACCCCCCGACCGGTAGCAATCCGGACTCCTGGACGTTTACAGCCTCATGTGCTTCCCAGAATTGCCTTGGCGGGCCGGTCATTCAAAGCCAAGTCAGCACCGACACAGCGGTCTTGCAGTGGACTGATCCGACCTTTACGTTGCAAGCCGCACCCGCACTGAACGCCGCCTACACAAATATCCCGGGCGCCACCAGCCCCTACACGAATTCCTTCACCGGACGGCAACAGTTTTTCCGGCTCCAGCAGTAACGAATGCTTTGCCCCGGTCTGCGAACCGCCTCAAACGCTTGTCGCAACGCCGCCATCCGAACCTATCCCAAAGCGCGGATTGCTCTGGACCGTATTCACCGTCCGTCGCACCGCGATGCCATGATAATAGCCCGGTCGTTTCAACGCCGGGTCACCGCCGTTCTGGCAATCCCAAGGGGATTGAGTCCTCCAGCCCAGGGTTGGCGAGTCCGCGAGCCTACCCTGGGTCCGTGTCCAAACGAAATCATCAACCGCAACGCGGTTGCGGCCTTTCCCCGTTCCCGGTCACGGGCGACATCATCCTTCATCCTTTTTTCGGTAGGTTTAAACTCATCGCTACAGATTTGCTGGAGATGCTCTAACGCCAATAAAATCCGGTGGGCGTAGGTCCAGATTCTAGTTTTAACCCCTTGACGTTGATGGCGAGCGTCAAGCTCATGCCTCTTGGACGACGGGAAAGACAGACGTTTTCAAATTACCAATAGTTAGCGATTCCAATTGCAATCTTGACAGTTGGTGACACTTGGTTCAAAATGATGTGAATTGGTGACATAATGAGAAGTAAGCCAAAACGTTTCAGCATTTCTTTGTCAAAAGGCGATTACCGAAAGCTCTCTAAAATTGGGCGCGGTCACAAACCCGTCCTGTCGCTGCAATACTTGGTGAGTTGGTCTATTCAGAACGGGTTGCTGGAGCGCGCAAATGAACCAAAGTTACACGCTGAGTTGGCAAACCCGTTAAAACCGAACAACTCCAATGACTGAAAACCAAAAGCTCAATATCGTGGTTCCGCCGGCAGTGATCCAAGCCGTTCTCAGCCAGGAAAGGGTGGATGAACCGCCGCACAGCTTTTACAAATACCCGGCGCGTTTTTCACCCGTGTTCGCTCGCGAAGCGATCAAAGCGTTTAGTAAACCAGGGGACACTGTGGTTGATCCATTTTGCGGAGGCGGGACGTCGTTGGTCGAGGCCGTTGCGCTGGGCAGGAAAGCCGCTGGTTTTGACATTAGCTCACTGGCCGTGTTTCTGAGCCGCACAAAAATCACGCCGCTGTCGATCCATGATAAACGGGAAATACTGGCTTGGGCTGCAGTGATGGAAACGGCAGAGCTCGAAAAGGTCGAGTCCGAGTTTGATACCATTGAGGAACAGTCCCATTATCTGCGGAACCTACCGGATGAGGCCCGGTCTTGTTTTGAAACCATCATACATTGGACGGAACTTTTACCCAAGGAACGACAACGGAGCTTTGTCCGCTTGATTCTTCTTTCTGTCGGCCAGTGGGCGCTGGATTGCAAGACAGAGGTGCCGACGTGGCCGACCTTGCGGTTTGAATTCTGTAGCCGCGTTAAGCTGGTGGCAGAGCAACATTTTGAATTCCTGACGCAAGCGGCGGCAACGAACAATATGCCTCGTTGCCGCTTGACGCAAATGCGCCGCATCATTAACTGCTCATCCGAGAATAGCCGTGGTGATGGTCGGATTCCTAGTGATTGGCTGCCTGCGAAACTTGTTTTGACATCGCCCCCCTATCCAGGGGTCCACGTTGTATACCACCGTTGGCAAATAAACGGTCGCAAGGAAACCCCTGCGCCTTTTTGGCTGGCAAACAGCCGTGATGGCGCGGGTGAGGCGTACTATTGCCTCGGCCGGCGTAATGAAACCGGCTTGAAAACGTATTTTGACCGCCTGGGTAGAGCGTTTACTTCGGTGAGAGGATTGGTTGGGAAAAACTCACTTGTTGTCCAACTCGTCGCATTTTCACAACCTGAATGGCAATTGCCCGCTTATCTTCAAGCAATGGGGGATGCGGGCTTTAACGAGCTTCTCCCGGTCTGTGAAACAGAATATCTATTTGAAAATCGCATTTGGCGGCAAGTCCCAGGAAGGAAATGGTATGCGAATCAAAAGGGGAAGACGGAAAGCAGCAAGGAAGTGTTGCTGTTGCACATGACTGCAGCGCCAGCCGCCGTACGTAATTTAGACTTGGATACTCCAAACCGAATTGCTCTGGCAGCAGCTTAATCAGCGGAAAACGCCCACGGTTTCACAATTCACGGATTTTCGTGGCTGAAAGCGCCACGCCCATAAACAGCACTTGTGTTGCAATGTCTTCATCATAAAAATGTTAGATAACGTACAAGTGCGCTCATAATAGAAGGAGCGATTATTATTATAAAACGAGTTGACTTCTTTTCTACCATGAAGTACAAAGGAGTCAGCTTATGTTGATTTATGTTCGCATTGAAGACGCTTTAAAGAAACAAGCTGATAAGCTTGTTTCGCGCGGCCTATATCCTGATTTCCATACCGTTGTCACGGTGGCGCTACAAAACTTGCTGGTAGCGGAACAGGGCGACGTGCAAGGCACTGGGCAGCAAATTGTGACGTCTTTCCCAGCTCAATTGACGGCCCCGGTCGCTCCCGCTAAAGCCGTCGCTGCATCTTCGCCCACGTTGGAAGGCGCAAAATTAGACATTTGGGACAGTTCTGTAACGGTTCCCGAAAAATTCATTATCCCCTTTCCGGCTGATTTGTTTCGTCCCGATCAGACTGTGCCGGTAGAGAAATGGGTGTTTGGACAGCAGAACCGGGTGCTTCCAGCCAAAGTCAATGCTCGCCTATTTATTATGCTCGTTGCGGAACGTGGAACAGAAGTGGAGTTATTTGAGGCTGCAAGTGAAATTAGCGCCCGTGCCGCGCAGGTGTTCGAGTATTTGAGTGGTTTGGACAGGCGTTTTGGGCATGGCAAGGATGATCTCCTTTCTACCGGATTTCCGGAGCCGGGTTCGGAAAAGGCCGGATCGCGTTATGCAAACCATTTTGCCGCTTACGAAAGCACCCAGGGAAACCTCACCGGTATGCTCATTCAATGGAAGCTCGCCGGCGTTAAGCGCGTAAAAAACAAGACCTATCTGTTGCCAACAAAGGCCTGCACCGATTTTGCTGCCTTGGTTAATCCGCTGTTGGATCAACCCGTAAACCAAAAGCCGAATGAAAAATTCAGTGGTGAGGAAATGGCGTGGGCCGTTGAACACATTCGGAAGCATGTGCCAGTTGAAGCCTCGGCTTTCACAACAATCCTAAGCGGCCTTGAGCAGGGTTTTACAACGCCAGATGCCATTGATGGATTCGTGCGTGAGCACGCCAGGGAAAAAACCGATATTTCGCCCGCCTTTATCAGCACTCAGCGAAGCGGAGCCTTTTCAAGAATGGCAGATTTGAATCTCGTTAAACGTCAACGTGATGGAACAAAAGTCATCTATGAAATTACGGAGTTTGGCAACAGCTGGCTGAAAAATCAGAACGGAAAGAACTCAAAAAAATAGAATAAATACACAGGAAACGTCATGGCTACAAAAAACGGCACAACTGCGGGTAAATCAAATAACAGCAACGAAGACTTATTTTATGCGCTCCTGCGCGCTGAGAGCGAGGACGAACTGTCCCGAATCATGGCGCAACGCGGCATGTTGAAAAACCAGTCCGATTGGAAATCACTTGGGGATATGGAGAATAATTGGAGCGCCGCCGGTAACCAGCAAAGTGCCGCCGCCGCCGCGCTTGTTGAAAAAATTGTCAATGGAATCGATGCCGTGCTGGTTCATGAGTGCTTGAAGGGAGGCATTGACCCGGCTTCGGACAAAGCACCGCATTCCATGGCGGACGCAGCCAAACAGTTTTTCAAAATTCGGAACGGTCGGCTTGAAAACATTGAAGCCCGGGACAGGACCGCCCTTGCCACCCGCGTCCAGTTTATAGCGGTGGGCAGCAAGAAAACGCCGAATTACCTGGTCGTTGACAAAGGTGAGGGCCAGGCGCCTGGTGACTTTCCCGAAACCTTCCTTTCAATCGCAAAATCAAACAAACTGCGGATTCATTTTGTGCAGGGCAAATACAACGCAGGCGGGACGGGTGCGCTTCGTTTTTGCGGCCACGAAAATTATCAGTTAATAGTTTCACGACGTGCGCCTGGCCTTGCGAGCAAAAACCCTGGCCTGACGGGGCACGATTGGGGATTCACTATTGTTCGCCGGATGCGGCCAAACGAGCAGAGTTCACAGAAAAGTTCCATATATGTTTACTATGCTCCGGGAGGCCAAGTTCCATCATTTCCTGCGGAAGCGATAAATGTTCTCGCCGGTGAAGGTGCAGCGAATAAGCCGCCTAAAGCCTATACGGAACCCTTGCAATACGGATCATGTGTTAAACTTTATGCTTATCGTTGGAATGCCCCTGGGATTGCGACACTTGATCCACGCTACCAAATGAACAAATATCTACATAATTTGATCCTGCCCATTCGCGTGACGGAAACACGCGAAGGCTACCGCGCCAATTCCTACAGCACCACAGTCTCCGGCGGTTCCATTGATGAAAATGCCGATCTGGACTTAGGGCCGGCGAGTGGTTCGATTGCGTTGCCGAGGGGCCTAGGGACCGTGCCGGTTGAACTAAAAGTTTTTAAGGACAAGAAGCCGGATGGGAGTGAGGTTGATTCCCGTCATCTGCCCAAGGGCATCATCTTTACGGTGAACGGTCAAGTTCACGGCACCCTGCCCGCCTCATTTATTTCCAGAAAACTCAACTACACCTACCTTGAGGATTATTTGCTTCTCGTCGTGGACGCGACGGAAATGCCAGCGGACTTCCGTGAGGATTTTTTTATGACGTCCAGGGATCGGTTGGTTGAAGGGGACGACCGCGATTTCATGGAAAATGAGATTAAGGAATTTTTAAAAGGGCATGAGGGACTCCGGTTGCTCAATAATAAGCGGAAGGAGGAGGCAATAACCAAAACCGTTGAAAGCGAGGAGCCACTCGACATTTTGCAGGAACTCATAAACGAAGACCCGGCGCTGGCGGCGTTGTTCGGCGGCGGCACGAAGTTGAAAGCGCCTTACGGGAAAGAAAAAAGCGAAACGCCGTTCAATGGCCGGAAATTCCCCACCTTTTTTAAACTGAAGAAAGAGAATCTGCTTAAGGACTGTCCAATCAATCGGGCCTGCCGCGTTGAATTTGAGACCGACGCCGCGGACGACTATTTTTCCCGTGGCGACGAACCCGGGCATTTTGATGTGATTCCGCCGAATTTCAACCAAGGCTACAAATTGTATCACGGCATATGCTCGGCCAAATTCTGCCCGCCCATCAACTGTGAAGTAGGCGATTTGATCGACATCGAGGTTCGGGCTTCGGATTCAAGCCGGGAAACAAATCCATTTGTCTGCAAGTTTAAAATACGCGTCACGCCAAAGGAAATAATTCCAGAATCTGATCCCGACCGGGAACGCAAACCCAGGGAAGAAACCGAGAACGGCATCAATATGCCCAAAATACATGAGATTTTTCGGGATAAATGGCCTAACAACAAATTCACTGAACATTCTGGATTACGTTTTGACGGGGGAAGTGATGGGCAACCTCTGGAAGCATATGTAAACATGGAAAATATGTTTCTTACAAATGAGCTCGCACGTGCCAAAGACGGTGGGGACCAGATGTTGCTCAAACATTATTATAAATTTGGCTTGGTGCTTGTTGCGCTGGGACTGCTTCAAGAAGCCAAACGAGCCAAACCGCTTGATGAAGATAGCGCCGATTCGGCAAAGAAGCATGAAGATCAATTTGAAGATGATCGTTCTACCATTTTCCGGCTGTCGGGTGGTATCGCAGCGGTCATAATTCCGGTAGTTCGTAACTTGGCCGCCACGGCCGCCAAGCTCGTTCCGTGATCCACTTTCCCCCGCCACAACCTACCCATGGATTGCCAACGTCGCTGCTGGTGCGGTTGCGCCCATCCGGACAGCCCGTCGTGGCGGCCCACATAAATAAAAACATGATAGCTATGCAAACGACGATTTCTAAAACTCCAGATCCTTCCGATTCGATTTCAATCGGATCTCAAGAGCGGCGGTCTTTTCGCATCTTGGCCCTCGACGGTGGCGGGGCAAAGGGTTTCTACACCATAGGCGTTCTTTCGGAAATAGAAGCAATGACTGGAAAGCCAGTTCACGAATCGTTCGATTTAATATTTGGCACGAGCACCGGTGCGATTATTGCCGCCCTGCTTGCCCGCGGGGAGTGCGTTGAAACCGTACATGCTCTATACAAACAACACGTCCCGACTATAATGAAAGCTCATGATACCACTGGCCGGACGCGCGCGCTTCACAAATTAGCAAATGACGTTTTCAAAGATGAACGCTATGATGTTTTTAAGACCGGAATCGGAATTGTTGCGACAAATTGGAACGATGAACGGCCAATGATCTTTAAAGCCTCCATCGGTCAGGCGCATGGCTCAAAAGGTTCCTTCGTACCGTTCTTTGGCGTTTCCATCGCGGATGCGATTATTGGCTCATGTTCTGCCTATCCATTCTTTGACCGGCACATGATTCAAAAGGCCAATGGTGATCACGTCGAAGTAGCCGACGGGGGATTCTGCGCGAACAACCCCACACTCTACGCTATCGCTGATGCTACCTCGGCACTCGAATTGCCTGCGGATACTCTGCGAGTCGTCAGCCTGGGAGTGGGGGCATATCCCGAACCCTCTGTCTGGAAACGTGCGGGTCGTTTGTTAAGAAATTGGGCGCTGATGCGGCATGTGCCGAACGCTGATTTCCTGCAAAAAGTTCTAGGCACGAACACGTGCTCCATGGAAGTGCTTCGGGGCGTTTTATTCAAAAGAGTTCCTACCATCCGAATCAATGAATCGTTTGTCGAACCGCATATGGCCACAGACCTCTTGGAACATGACTTGAAAAAGCTGAATCGCTTAGTTCAAAAGGGACGACTTTCATTTGCTGCTCACGAATCGAAATTGAGGGAGTTTTTAAATTAAGTCAAAACAAACAAAAAATTATGGCAATTCCAGAATCGCAACTTGAAACATGGTCGCATCAAGGTTCGGTCACGCAATCAAGCGATACATATCAGACGATGCGTACCGCCCTTTTGAGCGACACCGCACTGTATGCGGATAAGAATTTTGACGTTTTTTTGCAGGGATCATACGGCAATGACACAAATATTTATTCCGAAAGCGACGTGGATACCGTTATTAGACTGGACTCAATCTATCGTGGGGATGTGAGTAATCTGCCACTGGAACAGCAGCTCGCCTACTATCTGTTTTTGGCCAATGAGGGAGGAGCAACTTATGGGTTCGATGAATTCAAGAAAGCTGTGGTGACTCGGCTCACGACTGCCTTTGGTGTTGATGACGTCAAAGCTGGAAATAAGGCCATCAAAGTGAAGCCAAATGGCTCTCGTCGTAGCGCCGACGTGGTGGCTTGTTACGAATATCGCCGTTTTACCCGCTTTGTAAATAAGAATGATTGTGCGTTTATTTCGGGGATCATTTTCCCGAGCACTTCAAGCGGTGAAGTCATAAATTATCCAAAGTTACACAGCGAAAATCTCACTCAAAAACATCAAGCGGTAAACAGTTGGTTCAAGCCTACGGTTCGCATATTTAAGAACATGCGCAGTCGCCTTGTTGATGAGCGGCTGATTGACAAAGATACTGCTCCATCATATTACATCGAGGGGATGCTTCACAATGTGCCGGACGATAAGTTTGGGATCAGTTACGTTGATACTTTTTGCAATTGCATCAATTGGCTGGTGCAAACCGATAGGACTAAATTCAAATGCGCCCATCAGCAGTATTTATTGCTTGGTAACAGCAATGTGCAATGGCCGATTACAAAATGCACCGAGTTTCTTGGTGCGCTGGTTAAACGATGGCAGAATTGGTGACTGATTGTGCGAGGGATCACCCATAGTTTGGGACGCATTATCTGAGGATTCCCCGCCAACGGAGGGCGCGGGGCGGTCATTTTTCCACATTCACAATTTTAGTGTTTGCCCCACATTTTTCCGCATGCCGTTTGAGTAATTCCGTGTCCGGCGCAAATTGCTTCGGCAGCAACAGCCGCGCGCCGTCAAAGCTGGTGAGCCAGCGGATGGTTTCGTTATTGGCCTCGGCGGCTTCGCCGAGTCGCCGGGAAAAACGGATCGTGTAGTCGGGTTCAATCCACATCAGATGCCGGTCGAAGGCGCGGTCGTGAAGCGCGTTCAGGCACAAGCCGTTCCGGGGGTTCAACCGGTTCTTCTCATCCTCGGCCCACGGGATGATGTGGCTGGCCGTCAGCAGGGGTTGGACGGTCAGGCCGGTGACGCAGCAGCGGAAATTGTAGGCGGACAGAATCCGGTCGCGGAAAAAGCCCTGGTTCACACGCACGCGGACGGTGGCTTCGCGTTCCAGCCCGGCTCGCGGGAGGTCGCCGGTATCCACGTCGGCAACTTGCTCCAGGGACTGGCCCAGCCGCGCGGCCAACAGGCGCGCGCTCTCAAATACCAGCGTTTCCGGGTGCTCGGCAAATTCACGCCAGATTTCCACCTCGCCTTTGGCGCCGTGGCTCATGCCGCGAATGCCCCGCGCCTGCAAGGCCGGGTCGAGTCGCGCGAAGTTGGTAAGTTTCAGCGTCACCGAACCGACACTGCGCCGCAACAGTTGCGCGAGCTGGATGACGCGCGGATTGCGCATGTGGATTTGGCCGAAGGGGATTTTGCAATACAAGTTGAACGCCAGGATGTGTTCCTCGCGCGTCCAATCATGGTGTTGCGCAGCCATGGTGATTTTAAGCCCACTGAGTTTGCTAAAACCGGCTGATCTTTGGCGATGCTACGCGCGCATGTCACTCCGGGCAACTGGTTTTTGCGCCCCAGGAAATAAATCTTTGCGATTTTCAATATCACTATATCGTATATTTGCTCGACATCTGTACGCATTTGTTCTATATTCCCGTCTGTCCGGTGATGCCACCGGGCCATGATGAACACCGTTCATGCCAATACGATTGCCGCCCACCGGGTGATTCCACCCGGCGCGCGAGCATTTGAATGCAGAGGGCATAATGTGGACGATGGCGGCGAACGCCCATCCTCCGCGGCAGCACTGCGGAGGGTGGGCCAGTTCGCCGCTACGAGAAGAAATTCCCGCCTTCCGCCGGTCAACCCTGGTCAACCGTGGTCAACCCTCAAGCGCCCCCAAAATTCGCCAGCGCATGAATGCCCTTCTTCCAAAATTCGCGTCAAACCGGTTTCCGCGCCTCTGGAAAATGCGAGTGGCGGGATCGATCGGACTGCCGTTCAAATATCCCGAAGTGTGGGAGCAGGAAGTCCTCGCCCCGGGGGAGAGGATTTAGGTGAGGGCGAGCGTCAAAACCAACTTCAATTTCCCGTTCGTCGGGGCTGGTCGTGGTTCAGTGGTTCAATGCGCGAACCTTTTCGGGGAATTTCCCATCCTGTCAATCTTGTTCATCCTGTCCAGGTTCCCACTTCAAAAATTCGCGAAAATTCGTGCGATTCGTGTCAAAAACTTCTGCTTTCTTCCGTGCAAATTCGTGTCAAAACTTTCTCCTCACAGCCGGACGGGAATGTTCTTTTCCGCCAGGAACCGCTTCACATCACCGACGGTGTAAGTGCCAAAATGAAATATGCTCGCCGCCAGCACCGCATCGGCCTTGCCTTCCAGCAACACCTCGGCCATGTGCTCCAGCTTGCCCGCCCCGCCGCTGGCCACCACCGGCACGCCCACCGATTCGCTGATGCGCCGCGTGATCACGAGGTCGAAACCCGTCTTCATGCCGTCGGCATCAATGGAATTCAGCACGATCTCGCCCGCGCCCAGCGCCACCGCCTGCTTCGCCCAGGCCACCGCGTCCCGGCCCGTGTCCACCCGGCCGCCGCGCGCGAACACGCCCCAGCGGTCCGGCCCGGTTTTCTTGGCGTCAATCGAGACGACGACGCACTGGCTGCCGAATTTTTCCGCGCCTTCGCGGATGAGCTCCGGCCGCGCCAGCGCGCTGGAATTGATGCTCACCTTGTCCGCCCCGGCGCGCAGCATGGTGAACATGTCCGCCACGGATTTGATGCCCCCGCCGACGGTGAGCGGCATGAAACATTGGTCGGCGGCGCGTTCGATCACGTCCACCATGGTGGCCCGGCCGTGGGCGGTGGCGGTGATATCGAAGAACACCATCTCGTCGGCGCCCTGCTCGTTGTAGCGCAGCGCCAGGGCCACGGGGTCGCCCACGTTCCGCAGCTCGCCGGCCTCGGCCTTGCCGAACTGCACGCCGCGCGTGACCTGGCCGGCATGCACATCCAGACACGGAATGACACGTTTTGCAATCACCCCCCTATTGAAGCGGCACCGCCGCCGCAAAGCAAATGATTCCGCAGGGCGGCAGCCGGAACCATGCAATTGAATGAAGAATTAACCACAGATGAACACCGATGGACACAGATCCGAAAACACTTCGGGACTTGGAAACCCCTGCGTACCAATCAGCGACCGATGCCAACCAGCTAAAACTGACGTTAGTATAAAGAAGCTCGCCCCTCCCCGGCCCTGTCCATGAACCCAGAAAACATTCAACCTTCGACATTCAACTTCCAACCCTGAACGAAGGCGGCTGCGCGAGCCCCTTCGATATTGGGCGTTGAATGTTGGATGTTTCTTTTGCGGTTCAACGGTTCAATGCGTGAAATGGTTGGGGGGGCTCTCTCCTTCTGTCCTCATCTGTACTACAATAGTGAAAGTTCACGCAATCCCGGCAAAGATTTTTGTGCGAACGCAAAACGCCTTTTTTTCCATCCTCGATCCTCTTCCATCCTCCATCCTCTGTGGTGGCGGCGCCAGCCGCGCTGGGTTGGTCTGTGTCCATCTGTGGTTGAACTCCGGCCCCGGTCCCGGTGGCGCCGGCCGGTTGGATTTTTCTTTGAACCCGTTTAAGTTTCAATTGTCATGATGGTTAGGAGATACTTGAAGACTATGAAATTGCAGGTTTTGACTGTGGCAGTGGCCGCCTCGGCGGTGGTCTTGACCGGTTGTGTGAACCCGGACGGCACCCAGAACAACACGGGCAGCGGCGCCCTCATTGGTGGCGCCACGGGCGCCCTCGCCGGCGCGGCCATCGGCGGCCGCCATGGCGGACCGGACGCCTTGATTGGCGCGGCGGCCGGCATGCTGGCCGGCGCCCTCATCGGCAGTGCCGCCGACCAGGAGCGCGACGCCCAAATGCGGGCCGCGGCGCCGCCCGGCTACCTGCCCGCCGCCAAGCCCATGAGCTTGTCCGACATCAAGGCAATGGCCAAAGCCGGCGTGGGCGACGACACGATCATCAATCAGATCCAAGTCTCGCGCACGGTCTTTCACCTGACCGCCTCGGACATCATCTCCCTGCGCAAGGCCGGCGTGAGTGAGCAGGTGGTTGATTTCATGATCAACAGTCCCGGCATCATGGCGGCGGCGCCGGTCATGCCCGCCCCCCCGGCTTATGTCCAAGCCGCGCCCCCGGCGGCCCCGGCGGCGGTCAGTCCCGGGCCCGGTTACGTCTGGGTGGGCGGCGAATGGGTGTGGAATGGCGGCTGGATCTGGGTGGCCGGTCACTGGGCTTATCCGCCTTATCCCCAGGCCGTCTGGGTGACCGGCCGTTGCTGGCACGACGCCGCCGGCTGGCATAGCATCCCCGGCCATTGGGGCTGATTCACCCGCAGTATCCTCGAAACGTTCCGTGGGAAACGCGCCGGCCTCCACGCATTTCCTCCCACGGCTTCCGGGCTGGCAGGGAACTTTGACCAACGGGGCAAGGCGCCCCTGCCGGGCGCACCTCAAAAAAAATGCCCCGGAGATTTCCGGGGCACGGGTGAGAGGGGCAAAATCAATGACGGCGGCGCACGGCCAGCAGCGTGACCAAACCGGCCGCGCCCAGCGCTATGGTGGACGGTTCGGGCACGGTCGTATAAGTGACGAAGCTGGTCTGGGTGAACGGATTCCAGCCCTGGGTGCCGGAATCGTTGCCCGCGATGGCTTCATCGGACCGGTAGCCGGATTCGGAGACCAGGGTGCCGAACACTTCGAAACTCTGGCCCGCGTCGGCCGTCAGTCCCAAATCCACCAGCGGGACCGTGAGCGAATACGGAGACCCGGTCTGGCCGGTGCCCGTGATATAATTCAAGCTGCTGGCACCGCCATTGGCCAGACCGAACAAGCTGGCGTAGGTGGGGCCGATGTCCACCGCATAATTCGGGGCAAACCCGGAGGCAAAAGTCAAAATGCTCTGCTGGGTGGCGCTGCTGTAACCGGACACGGCGCTACGGCCGCCGTCCGCGTTGTCATTAAACCCGGCCGTGCTGGAAAAACCGCCGGCAACGGAATCAATGTACAGCACGAGGTCGTTGCCCAGCGAGCCCGCGCCACTGTTGAGGGTGAACGTAACGCTGGTGCCATTGTCCGTGATGCCCAGCGTGCCATTCCCCACCGACCCGCCAAAGCCGGTGTTGCCGTTGCCGGAAAGAGTGGCCGGGTTGGAGTATTGGGCTTGGGCAGAAATCGCCATTACCACGAGAACCGCGCTAATGACGCCCGTTTTTTGGAGTTTCATAGATCCTTTTTTGTGGTTTCAGGTTTGCTGTTCTTTTTAACAAAAAAAACGAATGGGAGCTACCGCATGTTTGTGCGGTGGCCAGGTCATTCACGAAAACACACCGGGCAAGTTGAGACCGCGCTATTGCACCATCAAAACCTGATAGAACTTTTGCGGCGCCGGGTTGGAGTCGTAGAACGACGTGGTGGAACCCTGGCTGGGGATCGTGCCGCTGATCGGCGCAAACGGCTGCAGGAGGTTGGTGGTGGCCAGCACCTCGTAATTCACGCCGGAGAGGCTGCCCCAAAGCACGAGTTGGTTGTCCACGCCGCCGAGCCCCGAAATCAGGAGTGGCGGCACCACGGTAAGGTAGCGGACGTCGCTGATGGGCGGGATCGAGTTGGTATAGATCACCTGTATGACGTTGGTGCCCACCGGGGGATTATGCCAGTAATAGTACAGCGCCCGCTGGCCCGAGCACGGTCCGTTGGGCAGCAGCACATAGGACGTTTGCGGCTGAAGCACGCCGTTGATCAGCACGTTGAAATTGTTGGTCAGCGGAGTCAGCGACGAACTGAAGCAGGCGGTCACGAGGTAAGTCATGTTGGTCGTGTACGGGAGGATCGTGCCGTTGGTGGCGGGGCTCGAGATCTCGACCACCTGCGTGGGCGCCAGGGTGTTGACGGCGACGGAAAGCGGCGTGAAGCGGTTGGTATAAACGCTGGTGGCGTATTCGTTGAGCCGGATGTTGATGGTGGCGGTGCCGCTGTTGGGCACATTGGTGTAAACGAACCGGAACTCCTGCGGATAATTCGTGTAGGTGGCGCTCAACGCGGGATTGGGGGTGACCGCCGTGGCCGGGACAAAGATGGGATTGCCGCTGGCATCATTGCCGTTGCCGTTGGCCTGGCCGGTGACGATGTCGTCGTTGTTGGGATTGCTGTCCTGGATGTTGAACTGCACACCGGTGGTCGTGCTGTCGGCGCGGACGACGACCGTGTAGGTGCTGCTGCCGATGGTGCCGCCGGCGGCCGGATACGCAATCGCCCCCGTCGGCAGGGCAGCGTCATAATAGAAGGTCTGCAGGAAGGTGTTGTAAACGCTCGCCTGGCCCGGGCGCGGCAGGAATGTGCGGGCGCGGACAATGTGAAAACCGCCCGGCAAACCGGTGGCCGTATTCGCGGGGTTCAAATCGTCGTGGATCCAGACGGTGGCGGTGGCGGGATTGAAATTGGTGATGGCCGCCTGCGTGAGGCCGTAATACTTGGAGCCCTGGGGCTCGGCATCCGAGATGGGCGCGATGCTCGTGTTGCCGGCGCTGCCGCCGGAGAACAGCGCGACCTTGTAGCGTATCTGCGTGCCAGCCGCCAGGCCGGGAATCGTGGCTTTCCACCAGTCAATATTGCTCTGGACGCTGTCGTGATTAACCCAATTTCCCGGAACCACCTGGGTGGTGCCCGTGCCGACACCGAAGGCGCCTTCGGGATTCGAGCCGTCGGTGGTGTAATAAAGATAACAGGTGTTGGCCTGGAACTGATAACCCACCTTCACCCAGATATCCACGGACTGGCCCGCGGCGGGATTGGTGGGGTTCATCTGCGTGAGCGGGGCGACGGGCAGGCTGGCGTTGGTCAGGACGGTCGGGGCGGCATTGGGATCGTGATATACCCAATCCGGCGTCTGATTGGTGACGCCGGCGCCGAAGCCGGTGCCGGAGATAACGAGGTTGGCGCCGCCGATGGTGTAGTAGTAGGTTTCGGCGCCGAGGGAGACGACGTTGTTGCTGGCGATGTTGCGGGCGGCGAATTTCTCGGGGCCGTTGCGGAATTGGAACGCGGTTTGTTCATAGCCCAGGAAGACGTCGCTGGCATACCCCGGCTTGTTATCGCGCAGATCCAGGAAATTGGTGGGCGCGATGCCGGGTTGAAACGTGAGGGGACCCAGCCCCATCTGGCTGTTCAGGTCAATGCCGCCGTCCAACTTGACGAGGGTGTTGGAACAGGAGGCGTCGCTGCGGACAAGGATGTCGAAGTTGGCGTTGGTGACGACGGGAATGTTGATGGCGTAGGTGAGGTTGGAGACGGCGCCTTCGCCGGGCGCCCGGACGACGTTGCCGTATTGGTCCACGCCGCCGCGCATCTTGAAGGGGAAGAGCGGGCTGTAATTGGTGGGGGCGTCGGGGCCGTCCTGGCGATAGACGGTGATTTGCGGAACGGGATTCCCGCCCTGGCGGAAGAGGATGGCGTTGGTGGCGATATTGGCGCGGCTGGCCTGCGGCCATTGATAGCCGTAAATGACCCAGGCATCGCTGGGAATGGTCAATTCGATCGCGCCGCCGCCGGAGGAGAGGGTCTGGCCGCCGACGTAAATCAGGCGCTGGGTGGGGTCGGTGGCGCTGGCGGAATTGGAGGCGGCCGTCCAGCTTTGGGTGGCGGCATGGACCAGCAATTTTTGATAGGCGCGCCCGCCCGTGGGCGAGGAACTGGAGAGCTGGACGAGCACGGAGCCCGGCGCGAAATCCACGACGAGGCCGAGGCCGCGGGAATTGGAGACAGCCGTGGAAGTGGTGTTGGTGGGATTCAGATAATATCCGTCGCTGACGCGCGCCACGCCGTCATCAAAAGTGATGTCGCCGGGGTAACTGGTTTTGTCGTTCATGCCGAACAGGCTGACGGCCTGGGTTGGGGGCTGGGTGTTGGTGCCTTCGCGATAGTCGTAGCGCTCGAACATGACGAGGTTCTGGTCGCTCCAGCGGGACCAGGTGCCGCCGCGGGCGAGCTGATTATGCAGGTACATCGTGTCCGGCAGGGTGTTGTCGCCAAATTCGCCGAGGCAATGGTTGGTGGTGACGATGGGCGTGCCGCTGTTGGGGTTGTGATTGAAACCGTCGGAATAAACCATGGGCAGGCCCTCGTGCATGAAGAAGTAGGCGTCCTCCAGGGCCATGTTGGCGTAGGTGTAGCCGTAGGCGGTGGCGTCCTGGTCCTGCATCATGTTGGCGCCCTGGGCGAGGCTGTAATTGCCGTTGCTGTCGCAATTGCCCTGCTCGCTGGTGGAGGGCGCGTAATCGCGGCTGTCGAAGCCGTAGAGGCCGGGGCTGCCGCCGGCGTTGTTGAGCACGCTGTTGAACTCGTTGAAGAGCGGGAAATTCAAGAGCCGCATGCCGGAGTTGAGGTATTCCCAGTAATCCTCGGTGGACGGCAGGGCGGAGGCTTCGTATTCGCCGAAGATCATGGCGTCATTGCGGACGGCTTCGGTGTTGAAGAGGCTGTTGCGGCAGCCGTCGGTCTCGATATAGCCGTTGGCGGTGACGTTGCTGCCGTAGCCGTGGACATAATCGTACATGGCCTGGATGGCGCCGGTGTAGCCGACGAACGCGGGGTCATCGGTCTGGCCGGAGGCGTTGCCGAAGAAGGCGACGGGGACGTGCTTCACGGCGTCCAGGCGGAAACCGTCACAGCCGGTCATGTAGAGCGTCCAGGCGACGGCGCGGCAAAGATAGGTGGAGACGTCCTCGGGCACGGGCTGGCCGTGGCCGTCGAAGGGGCGCCAGCCGTTCAGGGGGCCGTTGCCGTTGGCGGGCGCGGGCCAGGTGCCACCGATCCCGGCGCCCAGCAACGGGCCGTTGGTATCCATGTACAAATCGGGCCGGCCGGGAAAGCGGATGAAGATGGGCTTGTTGGTGACGTTGCCGTAGCCGGGGCCGAAGTTCCAATTGACCGAGCCGGGTTCCTGCGCGAGGTCGCACAGGCCGAGCAGCGGATTGTTCTCGACGTTCTCGATGGTGCACCAATCGCTGACGTCGGACCAGTTTTCATAACCGCCGGAGACCACTTGCAGGTGGAAGTCCTGCGGGATGAGGCCGGGATAGTAGTTGGTGGCCGTGCCGGAACCGGGATAGCCCGGGACCGTGCCGGAGCGATGGTTCATGACGTTGTCGAAATAAACGCGGATGCCAAAGCGGTGGGCGGTCTGGACCATCTGGATCAACTGCGCCTGCGTGCCGTACATGGTGGCGACGGTGCCCTGCTGGTTGGTGCCGCCGAGGTCAAAAGGGTCGAAGACGTCGTAGCCGGTGGAGTAAGCGCCGCTGTTGCCCTTGGCGGGGTTGGGCAGCCACAAGCTGTCATAACCGGCCTCGGCTATTTCCGGCAGGCGTTGTGTCACCTGCGGCCAGGTTTGTTGGAACAACTCGAGCATGGCGTCGCCGGCGGCGGGGCGCGCGGCCAGGACGAGGGAGGCGGCGACCAGCGGGAGAGTGAGATGGCGCCCCAAGAGGTTGCGGAAGCAAGACATTGATTTCACAATTAGGTTTTACTGGTTGCCAGCACTCCAACCCAGCCGTTGCGTCGCCGCTGAACCGGCGCATTTGCGAAAGACAATGCCGGAGTTGGAAGCGTAGGGAAGATACCGCAGGCGGCGAAGGGCGGCCACCGCATCTTTGTGCGGAGTCGCCGGAACATAGAGAGCCATTGGGGATGCGAAAGCGGCGTGGCGCCTCCCGCCGCAGTCCATTGGCCCGGACCGCGGCTGTGTCGCAAACCAGCCGCAGCGGCTTCGCAGGAATGGGCGTGCCGGAAATGCTCATCACGGCTTGCGGGCCGACACGCTGCGGCTGATCCCGCGCCGCGCGGGACACAGCCGCGGTCCATGACGCCCCGCGCAATGCCGACGCGCCCGGCGAATCCGTTCCCTGTAGCGCAGACTTCCAAGTCTGCTGTATCGCGGGTTTCCAAACCCGCAGGCCACCTCTATTCCCAACGCCCTCGACCTTGCGACGCCCTGCCGATTTGGAAATCGGCGATACGGCAGGTTTGGAAACCTGCGCTACGCCGGTTTGTTTCCGCCCGTCAAAGCAGCTATCCGGGTTAGAGGCCGCATAGCGGCACTCAGCCCAGCGCCGCGAGCGAGGCTTGGCCGTGGGCCAGGCGGGCCTGCCAGTCGGCCAGGCGCTGCTTGTGCTCGGCAAGGACGGCGGGCGGAACCTTTTGCGTGAAGTTCGGATTGGCGAGCTTCTGCTGAACCTTGACAATTTCGGCCTGGAATTTTTCGACTTCCTTGGCGAGGCGGACTCTCTCGGCGGCGGCGTCAATCAATCCCTCCAAGGGCAGGAATAACTCGCCCAACTTGGATTGGACGGCGGGCGTGCCTTTGGGGGCCTGGTAGCCGGCGGCGACTTCGAGGGCTTCGGCGTTGAGCAGGAGCTTGACGACCTCGGCGTCGTGCGGCGCGAGGGGTTGCGCGGGTTTGAAGACGTACTTCACCTTTTTCGCGGCCTGAATGTTGCCGGCGCGGCGGAGGTTGCGGCCCTGGGTGACGAGCTCGTACTTGAGGTCGGTGGCTTCGCGGTCGCCGTCCGCCAAGCCGTAGTGCGCCTTGAAATCGTCGTCGAGGGGCATGGGCCAGGGGGCATTCATGATGGTTTTGCCGCCCTGGTTGTCGGGCATGTCGGTGGCATAGCCCATGCCGTGCCAGAGTTCCTCGGTGATGAAGGGCAGGAACGGGTGGAACAGGCGCACCGTGTGGCTGAGGACGAAGTCAATCACGGCAAGCGTGCTCGCCTTTTGGGCGGCGTCGGTGCCGAAGAACACGGCCTTGCTGGCCTCGACGTACCAGTCGCAATACTCGCTCCAGAAGAAGCGGTAAAGGGCGGCGGTGGCTTCGCTGAATTTGTAGTCGTTCAGGGCGATGGTAACCTCGCGGATGGCGGCATCCAGCTTGAGCAGGATCCATTTGTCATCGGAGTTGAGCAAGCGGGGCTCGATTTCGCCCTGCACTTCGCCGCCCTGCATCTGGCGGAAGCGGCAGGCGTTCCAGAGCTTGTTGCAGAAGTTGCGGCCCAGCTCCACGTCCTTTTCGTCGAACAGCACGTCTTGGCCGAGGGGCGCGCTGCGCATGGTGCCGAAGCGGAGGGCGTCGGCGCCGTATTGGGCGATGAGGACGAGCGGGTCGGGGGAATTGCCCAAAGTCTTGGACATTTTGCGGCCCTGCTTGTCGCGGATGATGCCGGTGAAATAGACGTTCCGGAAGGGCAGATCGCCCATGAATTCATGGCCGGCCATGATCATGCGGGCCACCCAGAAGAAGATGATGTCCGGACCGGTGACGAGGTCGGTAGTGGGGTAAAACTTTTTCAACGTATCGGTCTTTTCCGGCCAGCCCATCGTGGCGAACGGCCAGAGCCAGGAACTGAACCAGGTGTCGAGGACATCGGGGTCTTGCTTAAAGCCAAAACTCTCCATTGTTCCACTTCCTGCTTCAAACTCAGCGCAATAGAAAATATCATATTCGCCCTCTGTTTCCTTTGTGACAGGCATCAACGGATCCACTTTTGGATCTACTATTTTACCGTCGCTCACGCGGGTGATTCGTATGCAATAGGTGATTTGTTCGCCATGAGCTTTTGCGTGACTATCCCAGTTTCCCGAGACGTAAGAATCCCAGCCCCATTCAAGCAGCTCTTTTGTCCAATTCTGCTCTGTGAGCTTTACGCGTTTTGTCCACACCGGAATCCGGTGTCCCCACCAGAGCTGGCGGCTGATGCACCAGTCCTGGATGTTGGCGAGCCAGTGGTCATAGACTTTGGCCCAGCGTTCGGGATGAAATTTCATGTGGCCCTGGGCGACGCAGGCCTGGGACTGTTCGACGGCGGGGTATTTCAGGAACCATTGCTCGCTCAGGCGTGGCTCGATGGGCACGTCGGCGCGCTGGCTGAAACCCACGTTGTTTTCGTAGGGCTTGTCTTCCACGAAGGCGCCTTGTTCCTTGAGGAGTTCCACGGAGAGCTTGCGGGCCTTGAAACGGTCCAAGCCGGCCAACTGCGCGCCGGCGAGGGCGTTCATGGTGGCGTCGGGGTTCATGATATCTATGAGCGGCAGGAGGTGGCGCTGGCCGATCTCGAAGTCCGCCTTGTCGTGGGCCGGGGTGACTTTGAGCACGCCGGTGCCGAATTCGAAGTCCACGTGTTCATCGCCGATGATGGGAATGAGCTTCTGCTCGCGGGGCAGTTCGGCGGGTAGCGGGCGGAGGATGTGTTTGCCAATGAGGTGCGCGTAGCGGGCGTCCTTGGGGTTCACGGCCACTGCCGTATCGCCGGGAATGGTTTCGGGGCGGGTGGTGGCGATGGTGAGCCAGGTGGCGGGCTCCTCGGCCACCTGGACCTTGAAGTAATACATGGAGCCTTTTTGGGGCTTCATCTCCACCTCTTCGTCCGAGAGGGCGGTCTGGGAAACGGGGCACCAGTTGACCATGCGTTTGCCGCGGTAAATCAGGCCTTTTTTGTACAGCTCCACGAAGACCTTTTGCACGCACCGCGAATACTCCGGGTCCATGGTGAAACGCTCGCGAGTCCAATCGCACGAGCAGCCGAGCTTCTTGAGCTGGCTGATGATGATGCTCCCGTGTTTTTCCTTCCAGGCCCAGACGCGCTTGAGGAATTCCTCGCGGCCGAGGTCGTGGCGGGATTTTTTCTCGGTTTTTTTGAGCTGCTTTTCGACCATCACCTGGGTGGCGATGCCGGCGTGGTCGGTGCCGGGGAGCCAGAGGACTTCCTTGCCGTCCATGCGGGCCTTGCGGCTGAGGATGTCCTGGATGGTGTTGTTGAGGACGTGGCCCATGTGGAGGACGCCGGTGACGTTGGGCGGGGGGATGACAATGGAGTAGGCAGGCTTGGCAGACTTGGCATCGGCGGTGAAACACGCGTTGGCCAGCCAGAACTGATACCACTTATCTTCGACCGCTTGCGGTTCGTAGGCTTTGGGAATCTCAGACATAAAAGTTTTTGACGCGAATTACGCGAATTAACGCGAATTTTTAGAGACGGAAATTTTGGGGCAACGGCTCTGGCTTGTTCTTTCGGCTCAACACGACGCGTTTCCATTCCAAGGAATCAGCACCAAAGTTGACCAACAAACCGACTTCAATTTTTGATGCCGCCAAATAATTCAAAACGTGTTTTACGTGGGGTTCGGCTAATTGCTCCAATGCCTTGGCCTCGAGAAGGATTTTATCCCAGACTACAAAGTCGGAAAAATAGAGGTGTGGCAAAACAACTCCTTTGTAAGTGATTTCGTATTTCTGCTCGCGGGTAAACGGAATCCGGGCGCGCTGCAACTCGACCACCAAAGCATCTTTGTAAACGACTTCGGTGTGGCCTTTGCCCAGCTCGCGATGAATCTCCATGCACAGGCCAACAAGATTGAACACCTCAGCCTTGTAAAGTAATTCGCTCATGTTTTGAAAATTCGCGCCAATTCGTGTAATTCGCGTCAAGTCTTCACTTCTTTAACAGGGCGTATTCCATGGAGTCCACCAGGGCTTCGAGGCTGGCTTCGATGATGTTCTGGCTGACGCCGACGGTGCCCCACTCGCGTTTGGCGTCCGCGGAGGTGATGAGGACGCGGGTCTTGGCGGCGGTGCCGGTGATGCCGTTGATGATGCGGACCTTGTAATCGGTGAGCTCCACGACCTTGAGGGGCGGGAAGAATTTGACGAGAGCGCGGCGGAGGGCGGCGTCCAGCGCGTTGACGGGGCCGTCGCCCTCGGCGACGGTGTGGGCGATCTGATCGCCGACGCGGACGCGGATGGTGGCTTCGCAGAGGGAATGGTGATCATCACGGCGCATGGAGACGTGATAGCTCTCGATGTGGAAGCTGGGGTCGCGATGTTTGAGAGTGCGGCTGATCAGCAGGGCGAGGGAGCCTTCGGCGGCCTCGTATTCGTAGCCGCGGGCTTCGAGTTCCTTGACCTTGGAGGTAATGGCGCGGGTTTCCGGGGCGTCGGAGGCGAGCTTATAGCCGAACTCGGCAGCCTTGAGGAGGATGTTGGTGCGGCCGGACATGTCGCTGACGAGGACGCGGCGGAAGTTGCCGACGGCTTCGGGGTTGACGTGTTCGTAGCTGCGGGCGATGCGCTCGATGGCGTGGACGTGCATGCCGCCCTTGTGGGCGAAGGCGGTCTGGCCGACCCAGGGGGCGCGGAGATCGTGGCGGACGTTGGCGACCTCGTTCACGAATTCGGAAAGCTCCTTCAATTTGGGCAGGGAGGCGCGGGGCACGACGTCGAGGCCCATTTTCAACTGGAGGATGGGAATGACGGTGATGAGGTTGCAGTTGCCGGTGCGTTCGCCGAAACCATTGATGGTGCCCTGGACCTGCATGGCGCCGGCTTCGATGGCGGCGAGGGCGTTGGCCACGGCGAGACCGCAATCGTTGTGGGTATGAATGCCGATGGGGCAGGTCAGGCGGGACTTGGCAAAGGCGGTGGTGGCGGCGATTTCGCGGGGCAGGCGGCCCCCGTTGGTGTCGCACAGCACGATGCAATCGGCGCCGGCCTTTTCGGCGGCCTGCCAGGTGGCGAGGGCGTATTCAGGCTCGTCGGCATAGCCGTCGAAGGTGTGTTCGGCGTCGTAAATGACCTTTTTGCCGTGGTCCTTGAGGAAGCGGATGGTGTCGCCGATCATGCCGAGGTTTTCATCGGGTTTGGCGCGGAGGACCTCGGTGACGTGGAGGAGCCAGGTTTTGCCGACGATGGTGACGACGGGGGTTTTAGCCTCGAGGACGAGGCGCATGAGCTCGTCATTTTCCACGGCGACGCCCTTGCGGCGGGTCATGCTGAAGGCGGCGATCTGGGCGTGCTTCCATTTGCGGCGGGCGGCCTGGCTGAAGAACTCAATGTCCTTGGGATTGCTGCCGGGCCAGCCGCCTTCAATGTACTGGACCCCAAACGAATCGAGCTTCTCGGCGATGCGGAGTTTGTCCGCCGCGGAGAAATTGATGCCTTCGGCCTGCGCGCCGTCGCGCAGGGTCGTATCGTAGATTTCCACCTGGGGTGTCATAAAAGTGCCGCCAAAAGCGGATAGATACTATCTCTAAATCGGGCCCGGGTGGCAAAGCAATTTGGAGGGGCCGCAAAAGGACAAAAGGACGGAAGGGTTCAAGTGCGGCCCGGGAGGGAGGACGGGGGAAGACAATCGCCGGCCGGGGCGGTGGCACCGACAATCAAGATCGGATCCCGGCCCGGCCCGGCCCGTTGCGGCGACTCGGTGGAATTCTCCCATCCGGTTGGCACCATGCCGGCAAATCCGCAACGCACCGCTTGGCCGCTGGGGTCACGCGCCTTGGTCGGCGGACCAGAGGGTGCGGATGGTTTCTTCCTGGCCGTAGCCGGCCGGGGTGGCGACGCTGGGTTGGTTCACGTCGTACCAACTGCTGCCGTCGGCGGCGCCGGAGAGGCAGCGGAAGCCGGGCATTTCCAGATAGCCGGCGGCATCGTGTTCGCGCACCCACTGCCAGGCGTAGCGCAGCCATTCGTTGCGGGCGGCCGCCGGTTGCTGCGAGAACCAGGTGATCTCATCCCAGCCCCAGACCCAAAACGGTCCCATGCCGGGCTGGCCAGGCTGGGGGCTGTGGCCGTAGTTGTCGAACTCCACCAGATACGGCAGATGCTCGCAGCGCCAACCGCTGGGCGTGAGGCCGCCGCGGCTGCGGCCGTAGATCGCATCCGTGTGGCCCACGCGCAGGCGCGCCTGCCGGGGCTGGCCGGCCACTTCCTCGATCCGTAGCGGAAAGGAATGGAAGTCGAACAGCAATTTTCCCTGCCGCACCAGGCCGCCGTCCGGCACGTGGGCGTCGCACAACACGAAATGGCGGCGGGCATTGGTCCGGGCATGGCGGCGGACGGCGTCCAGCAGCTCCGCCCAATGATCGGAGCCGGGATCGTTGCGGTTCATCAATTCGGCCTGGCCGAAATGAATCGCCTCGCAGCCGGCGTCGAGATAGGACGCGGCGAGGTAATAGAAAAAACGCCGGGTCTCGGGGCGGCTCACATCGGGCACCGACGCGTCACGGCCCCATTGATCGCGGCCGTGGCCGTCGGCGTAAATGATGTCGTCGTAACGAAAGTTGCGGGGCTCGACCGGCTCGCCGAGGTCCGTGAAGACCCAGGCGGGCACGGCGAGGTGGTCCACGTCGCGCGAGACGATCTCGAAGACACAGGCTTGCAGGATGAGCTCGGAGTCGGCCGCGTGAACTTTGGCCGCCGCCAGCCGGGCGCGTTCCAAGCGGGCGGGCAGCGTGGATTCGCCGCCGCCTTCGCGGCCCCAATTATAGACCGCCCGGCCGGCGAATTTCACGCCGCAGTTGGTGAGCATGCGGAGGTTGTCGTCGAGATTGCCGTGGCCGGTGAGCAGGTACATGGTGGTCATGGACCGGGAGAGATAATTCCGCAGGACCGCCTCGGACATGGTGCCGTCGAAATGGTAGTCGCGCGCCAGGCCCGCGCCGGAAGTGAGAAACAGCAGGATGACGCTGTAGCCAATGGAGCAGCAGGCAAACGGCCAGCGGCGCTGTTGACGGTACAAGGCAATTTTAGGGGAAGGTTCTTTGACCATGGGTAATTTAGAGTTGAGCCAGAATGAATGGGGGCGGTGGTTTGCGCCACCCCCGATTTCGGGGAATGACGTTTTCAGCGTTCCCACCTTTTCTTTGCGTTGGCCCTCTCCACTGTCAGAATTGCCCCGCTGTACCGGGTTCCCATGAGCGTGAATTCATACCGTTTGTGTCTGATTTTTAGGCGGAATTACCCCCAAAAAAAACCCGCGATTTCCTTCGCCAAAATCTGCGAAAACCCCAGCAAAACCCCACATCGTCAAGCCCCGTCAACCCTGAAATTTTTTTGCCGGGTCCCCTGGGGACTTCACCCGCATCTTCAAGCCCATTACCACCACCCTATCCGTCGCGTTTTACTGGGCGCGTGCCTGTGCACATTTCTGGATTTGCCCCCCTTCCGCCCTTGCGATAGCGTGAGCCATGCATTTTCGACCCCAGTTCCGCCGCCTGTGTTTCCCGCCCAGCGCGGTCCCAACCGTCGCGCTTTGCCTCGGCCTGAGCCTCTTTTCCGCCGCCGGCGCCCCTCCCCGTTTCGCCACCGCTGCCGCCGCCAAGGCCGGCTTGACCCAGGTTTTCCAGGATGACTTCCAGCGCCCCGACGGAACCAATCTCGGCCCCGGCTGGTCCGCGACGCAGCATTACGGCGTCGTCAACAAGCAAATCGTCCAACACCGCCTGCGCTTCGACATCCCCAACGGCCACGACATCCCGTGGGGCTCCGCCACCTTGGACTTGGACGATCACGCCGTCCTCGGTCACGGACTCCGCGTGGGCGATTATTTTGAAGTCACTCTCCACCGCCTGGGCAGCGCGGGCAGTCTCGGCGTGGAACTGTTCGATTCCGACCAGTTGCGCGTCGGCAGCGACATCACCGCGGGCGCTTCCCCCCTGCTGGCGTGGAACGGCACCACCTGGGTCCCGATCTCCTCCGGACCCGGCCAACCCGTGGCGTTCGACTGGAATACACCCCACACGCTGGGCGTCCGCTTCGATTCTGCGGACGGCCACCACACAGCCTTCAGCTACTATCTCGATGGCCAATACGCCGGTTCCTGGCTCATCAACACCCCCAACACGGCCCTCGGCAAGATCGGCGTCTTTGCCCAGACCAAGACCGGCGGCGCCGCCTTTGAGTTCTCCGACCTGAAGGTCTTTGCCCACCTGCTCATCGATTCTCCTGCGCTGCCGGGCTCTCCTTGAACCTCGTCCCGGCCTCGTGGCGTTCAACGGCAGCCATATGAAAACCGACCCAAGCATTGAACTCACCCGCACCGACATCACCCGCCTGGAGGTTGATGCCATCGTCAATGCCGCCAACACCACGTTGCTCGGCGGCGGCGGCGTGGATGGCGCCATCCACCGCGCGGCCGGCCCCGAATTGCTGGCCGAATGCCGCACGCTGGGCGGTTGTGCCACCGGCCAGGCCAAGCTCACCCAGGGCTACCGCCTGCCGGCCAAATTCGTCATCCATACCGTCGGCCCCGTCTGGCATGGCGGACACGCTGGCGAGCCCGACCTGCTCGCCTCCTGTTACCGTTCCTGTTTTGAGCTGGCGCACCTGGCTGGGGTGAAATCCATCGCTTTCCCCGCCATCAGTTGCGGCGTTTACGGCTTTCCCATTCCCCAAGCCGCCCGCATCGCCGTCCGCGAAGCCCGCGCCGCCCTCAGCCGCGCCGACGACGGCCACCGCGTTCTCTTCGTCTGCTTCACTGACGAAGTCGCGGCTGCTTACGAAGCCGCCCTCGCGTAACTCACTCGCCATCCATTTGCCCCATGAAGACAACGCTGCTGGCCTCCCAATTCCTCGCCCTCATCCGTGAGGGCCACTGGGAATACGTTGACCGCGTCAACGCCACCGGCGCCGCGCTCATCCTGGCCGTGACGCCGGAGGGGAGACTTCTGCTTGTGGAACAGTATCGCATCCCCGTCCACAGCCGCACCATCGAGCTGCCCGCCGGCATCATCGGCGACGAGCCAGGCGGCGGCAACGAATCCCAAGCCGAAGCCGCCCGCCGTGAATTGCTGGAGGAAACCGGCTACCGCGCCGATCGCATGGAAGCCTTGACCACCGGTCCGGCCTGCAGCGGCCTCACCTCCGAACGCGTTACGCTGTTTCGCGCCACCGGCTTGCACCGCACCGGCATGGGCGGCGGCGTGGCGCACGAAAATATCACCGTCCACGAAGTGCCCGTGGCCGAAGTGGTTCCCTGGCTGGAACGGACAGCCCAATCCGGCGTCCTGATTGATCCCAAGCTCTACGCCGGCCTCTTCTTCCTTAATCGGCAGAGGTGACAGAACCCTGCGGACTGGTTTTGCCCGAGTCTCCCCCCGATGGCCTGACGCGAATGGGGATGAGCCAAGATAAAGGCACGGCAAACTGGACGTCTATGTTGGTTCCCTGGAAGGAAACGCCCGGTTTGCCTGGTGAATGCGGGAGACCCGGTTCGGTGGGCCCCCGGGGGCATTCGTGATTCGGCGGCTGGCGGCCCGCAAGATTGGCCCCATTCATCATGGCTCCTTCCTCTCCGCCTCCGCTGAATTCGAGGGCACATAGCTGAAAGCCGCCGACCGGCCCGCCGACCGGGCTAACCGCACCTCGTCCGGCTCTGCCAACAGATCGTGGATCGTCTGGAAGAGTTTCGCGAAATCCAGCGGCTTTTCCAGCAGGGCGCCCACTCCCGCCGCCAACGCCGGGAAAAACTGGTTCGGCCGGGCCGTGATCAGGATGACTGGCAGCAGCGGATTCCTGGCCGACAACTGTTCAAAGGTTTCCCACCCGCCCTTCACCGGCATGTTCAGGTCCAGCAGAGCCAAGTCAATCTTCGCCGTCCCGGTCACCGTCAGCGCCTCGACGCCATTCGCGGCCGTCAGCACCAGGTAATTCTCCTCCGAAAGCAGCCGCACCAGGATTTGGCGAATGCCCGGGTCATCGTCCGCCAGCAGGATTTTCGGCTTCGACGTATTTGCGGTCGCGGCAGCGGCCATCTCAAGTGCGGTACTCATACACAAAAACTTCAACGCTCTCCAACTCGTTTGGATCCAAATCCAAACGCTGGTTGGTTCCAGCGCAAAGCATGCCAGCAGCCACACCCCGCCCGGCCCCGTCTTTTGAGCGGCCCGGCCCGTTTTTTCATTGATTTCCGGTTCCCACCCCCGGAAGAGTGTTAAGTTGATTTCCCGTATCCTGATAATCGTTTGACCACGGCCACAATTTGCGGCGTATGCAAAACGCATGGATGTTTTGCAGACCGCAAGAGCTTTTTGCACATTTTCCGCTCCGGTGTATGCTTGGTCTGGGTGGGGAGGCGCGCCGATGCGGGGACACTGGCATGAATTTAAGCATCCTGATCAGGCTGATAATCTACTTCGCAACCATCACGCTCTTGGTGGCGTTGATTGGGTGGACCGCGCACGCATCGTGGCGGCGAACGGGGGAGCTGCAAAACCAGCTCTCGGCCAAGCAATGGCAAAGCTTTCAGCTTGCCGACCGTCTGCAAACGGGCGTCCTCGGGTTGAACACTTTGATCCTGCGATATGCGGCCTATCGCGATAATGATGACTGGACGAATTTCCTGGCCACCAGCGCCGAGCTCGGCAAATGGATGGACAAGCAGCAGCCCATCCTGGCGTCCCGCAACGAACGCCCGTTTCTGGACCGGATCAATGCCGCCTTCGAGGAGTATTTGACCGCCGCCGCCGCCATTCACGGAAAAATCTACACCTCCCGCCAATCCGTGACGCGTCTGGTCGAATTCACGAGCCTGGAAAAATGTTCGCGGCGCATCCTGGATCTGGGCCTGCAGTTGTCGGAGGCGCATCAGCAGTCCATTGACTCGATTCAGGAGCAAAACCTGCACGAGTTGAACATCCTGCGCTTTGAATCCCTGAGTTCCCTGGCCGTATTGCTGCTGGCGGTCTTTTGGCTGGCCGGAGCGGTGTATCGGGATCTGATCGCTCCGTTGCAGGTGCAACTGGTCGAAAGCCGGCAATTGGTTGAGCGGCAGGAGAAACTTGCTTCGCTGGGCATGTTGGCCGCCGGCGTGGCCCATGAAATCCGCAATCCGCTGACCGCCATCAAGGCCTGGCTTTACCTTCAGCAAAAGCGCCTCACGCCCGGCACCCCCGAGTTTGGCGATGCCGAATTGATCGCCCGCGAAATCAGCCGCCTGGAGCGTATCGTCAAGGACTTTCTCCAATTCGCGCGCCCCTCCGAGCCGCAATTCACCGCCATTGACGTCGCGCAACCCTTGCGCGAGGTCCAGACCTTGATGCAGCCCGAGCTGGATAAATCCGCCATCAAGCTCCTGGTGGCAGACGCGCCGGCCGCACGAATTCGGGTGGATCCGCAGCAAATCAAACAGGTGCTCATCAACCTCGTGCAAAACGGGGCCGATAGCATCGGTCATGACGGCACGGTCACCCTCCGGGCGCGCCGCGATGAAAAACGGCTCAACCACCGGCAAATGGATGTGGTCATCCTGGAAGTCAGCGACACCGGTGCGGGCATAACTCCCGAGGCCGAGAAGCGTTTGTTTGACCCGTTCTTTACCACCAAAGAATTCGGCACCGGCCTCGGTCTGCCGATTGCCGCCCGCATCGTGGAGAAAAATCACGGGGTCCTCCAGTATCAGACCCAGGTCCAACGCGGCACCACCTTCGGCATCATCCTTCCCCTGTGCAAAGCATGACCAATCCCCCCGCCAAAATCCTGCTGGTTGAAGATGACCTCGCCATCGCCACCACCCTGCGCCGGGTGCTGGCGGATGAAGGTTACGAGACCGTGACTGAAACGACCGGCGACCGCGGATTGGTCATCGCCACGAGAGGCGCCTTCGATATCGTCATCACGGATTTGAAGCTGCCGGGCTTGAGCGGGTTGCAACTGGTGCGCGAATTGCATTCCAGCCATCCACGGCTGCCCATCCTGATGATGACGGCCCATGGCACCACCGAAACCGCCATCGAAGCCATTCAAGGCGGGGCCTTCGACTACATCGTGAAACCATTTGAGATCTCCGAGTTGTTGCGCCTGGTCAAACAAGCCGTGACCGCCAGCCGGCTGATGTCCGAACCGGTGCAACTCGGCGACGCGCGGGCCACGGGCGATGCCATCGTGGGATCCAGCCGCGCCATGCAAGCCATCTACAAGGAAATCGGACGCATTGCCGCCAAGCCGGTCACCGTGCTCATCCGCGGTGAAACCGGCACGGGCAAGGAACTGATTGCCCGCGCCATTTACCAATACAGCGACCGGGCCGGTTCGCCGTTTGTGGCCATCAACTGCGCCGCCATTCCGGAAACCTTGTTGGAAAGCGAATTGTTTGGCCACGAGCGCGGCGCCTTCACGGGCGCCGAAGCCCGGCGCATCGGCCGGTTCGAGCAGGCCAGCCACGGCACCATTTTCCTGGACGAAATCGGCGACATGACGCCGGGCACCCAGGTGAAGCTGGTGCGCGTGCTTCAGGAAAGAACTCTCCAGCGCCTCGGCGGCAAGGAGACCATTCCCGTGGATGTGCGCGTGATTGCCGCGACCCACCGGGATTTGGAGGCGGCCATCCAGCAGAACCAGTTTCGCGAAGATCTCTATTACCGGATCAGCGTGGTGGTGCTCACCCTGCCCCCCTTGCGCGAGCGCCCGGAGGACATCCCGGCCCTGGCCCGCTTTTTCCTGGGCAAATATGCCGCCGAATTCAAGATCCCCAAGCCGGCCATCCATGCCGACGCCTTGAGTTTTCTGCAGGCGCAGCCCTGGCCGGGCAATGTGCGCGAATTGGAAAACGTCATTCGCAAGGTGTTGCTCCAGGCGCGGGGCTATACGATTAGCGCGGATTTCGTAAAGGCGGCGCTGGCCAAGGCCGGCCACCTGCCGGTCACCGCGGAAAAATCGCTGGACACTTACGCCGAGGAATTGCTCGGCGCCGCCCAGCGCGGTGAGATTTCGGATGCCTACGCCCAGTTGCACGAAACCGCCGAACGGATTCTCATCGGCCAAGCCATTGAGAAAGCCCATGGCAACCAGGCCCAAGCCGCCCGTTGGCTCGGAATCTCGCGCCTCACGCTCCGCGAAAAACTCATCCATTTCGGGCTGCACCCCGGCCGCGAATCCGATTGAGCCCCTGCCCGGCAACCGGGCAACCCGGCTCCCGCCGCTGTCAATTGCCGGCCGGGTTCCGTTTCGGCTCGGCCCCCGGCAGATAGATGGTGAAGTTGGTACCCTCCCCCAAGGAGGTATGGACATGCAGGGCCCCGTTGCCTTCCTTGACGAGCCGCTGGACAATATTGAGTCCCAGCCCCGTGCCCTGGCGGGGACCCTTGGTGGTAAAATACGGCTGGAAAATCTTCGGCAGCACTTCCGGCGGGATGCCTCCGCCATTGTCCGTCACCCAGAATTTTATCAGCGGTGCCGTGTTGGCCATGCCCTCGACGTTCAGGAAACGATCGTTCGGCCCATCCTTGAAGACCGTCAGGTCCACCGGAGCCTGCAAAATCTCCGCCCCGATTGCAACCCGGTGCGGGAGCGGCACGCACTGAAATCCATTCACCGCCAGGTTCAACAAGATTTGAATCACGTCCGTACCGTTGATTTTGACGCAGATGTCTGAGGCCGGCGGAGTCACGGTGAATTCATTTTCCTGGATTGCCGGATGCACCCGCACCAGTTGCTCCAGGTCGTTCATCAACTGGCGAACCCCCGTGGGGTGGGAGTCATCGGTCTGGTGCCGCAGGAAGCCGAGGTAGCGCCGCGAAATCTCAATGCAATTGCCAATCTGGCGCTCAATGATGTGCAACCGTTCGCGGATGAATTGCAGGTCTTCCACCTCCAAGCGCGAAACCCGGTTCAATCTCTTGTTCAACAATTGGATGAAGCCCGACACCACGGTCAGCGGCCCGTTGATGTCGTGAATGATGCTGGCGTAAATCTCGCCCCGCGTCTTGGCGATTTGCTCCTCCACCTTCTGGTTCTCTAATTCCCCCAGCAGCTCGTGGACTTTTTCGGCGCTGGTGTGGATTTCGCCCTCCAGCAACCGGCGCTGCATCGCCGCGTTCACCGCATTGCGAATGGTGGCGATGTCGAACGGCTTGTTGATGTAATCGGCCGCCCGCAGCCGCAATGCCTGGCGAATGGTGTCCGTCGTCTCGAACGCCGTGATCATCACCGCCTCGATGTCCGGTTGCACGAACCGCAGCCGTTCCAAGACTTCAATACCGGACATCCCGGCCATGCGGATATCCAGAATCGCCACATCAATCAGGTTGTTTTGGGCCAGCTCAATCGCCGTCGGCCCATCCTCCGCCATGAGCAAATCATAATTGTCCTTGAAAATCACCCGCAAGGACATGCGCGGCCCCTCCTCATCATCCACCACCAAGAGAGTTCCCCGCCGCTTCGGCTCTGTGGCTGTCAGCGCCATCAGTTCGGTCATTGCAGCGTTAGCCTGGGTCAGGGGGTCGGCTGGAGCGAACATACAAGTTGTAGAGTACTCCAAATGCCGCCGGTTTCAAGCCTAATCAACCAACCAGCTTTCGCCGCAACAGCTCTAATGCCTGCGTGCCGGTCACATCCTTGAAAGTCACGCGATCCCAGGGATTTAACCGCTGCTCCACGGTCACACCCCCGGCCGACGCCAGCGCAATAAACACGGTTCCGACCGGTTTTTCCATGGTGCCGCCAGCCGGCCCCGCAATGCCCGTGACCGCCAGCGCAAAATCCGAACCGAACCGCGCCCGCGCCCCGGCCGCCATTTCCCGCGCCACCGCTTCACTCACCGCACCGTGTTGTCGCAGCGATTCAGCCCGCACCCCCAGCAGCGTTTCCTTGGCCGAATTGGCGTAGCTGACCGCGCCGCCCAAGAATACCACCGATGCCCCGGGCACATTTGTCAGCCGGTGCGCGATGTTTCCGCCGGTGCAAGATTCCGCCAGCGCCAGCGTCCGCTTTCGCCGGGTCAACAGGCGCACCACCACCGCTTCCATTTCATCGTCATCAAATCCAAAAATGTGCCCCCGCAAAATCTCCTGCACCACCGCCGCGCCGGCCTGCACGAGCCGGGCCGCTGGCGCGCCGCCGGCGGCCAACCGCACGTCCACCGCGCCCGGCCGCGCACAATAGCCCACTTGCAGGCCCGCCTGCACGAAGGGCTGCACGCCGGCCTCAATCATTTCCTGCACGCGCGATTCGCCAATGCCCGTCGAGCGTAGCGTGCGGCACACAAAAGTCTCCGCCGGAAATTCCCGCCCCAGCCACGGCACGACGGCATCATCGAACATGGGCCGCAACTCGCGCGGCGGCCCCGGCAACATCACCAGCCATTTCGTCCCGTCCGGATTCACGCGCAACGCCAGACCCGGCGCCGTACCGTATTGATTCAGGAAAAACTTCGCCCCCTCGGGAATGAGCGTTTCCGCCGCTGTACTCGCTGGACGGGGCCGGCCGCGCTGGGCGAAAAAAGCCTCGATGTGCGCCAGCACCTCCGGGCTTGGCACCAGCTTTCGGCCGAGCAACTGCGCAATCAGCTCCCGCGTGAGGTCGTCGGACGTCGGCCCCAAGCCGCCGGTGGTGACCACCAGGTCGGCGCGCCCCAGAGCCTCGCGGACGGCCTGCTGAATATCCCGGCCGCTATCCGCCACCGCGACCTGGCGCGTCACCACATGGCCCAAGTCCGCCAACCGGCGGCAGAGCCATTGCTGATGGGTGTTCAAAACCCGGCCCAGCATCAGTTCGCTGCCGGTATTGATGAGTTCAACAATCATTGAAAAGAGACAATCCCGGGGAAGCTATGACTTCGGCGGCGCATCCGGTTTGGGCTTGGGTTTGCTGACGGCCGCAGTAAAGGATCCGAGCACATAACTTTTCTCGGCGTCCGGCAGGCAGAGATAGATTTTCCCCGGCAACCGGTTGTTCGCAAGCTCGCCGAACTCCAATCTCAGGGCATAACCGGTGTCAAAGCCCGGCTTTTGCACCGTGCCGTTAGCATCCTTCCACCGCAGCGTCACCCGTGCGGCTTTCTCCGCATTGGTAGTCACATTGATGCTCTTGCCCGACAGCGACTCCGCCTGCGCGCCGCTGAAATTGATCACCAGACCGAACTCCATGGGCCCGTGCGCCCCGGCCCGGAACGCCAGCGAACCGCCCTGAAACGAGGCCCGCTCCATCAAGAAGTCCAGACCGTGAATGCGCCCCGCCACCGGCGAACCCGGGATGGCGTTGGTCAATTCGAGCATCCAGTTTGTATCGCTGGCGGGCGACAAAGCCAATCCGGGCGCAGCCGCAGATGACGAGATCCCGGAAAGCGGGCCGGCTCTGGGCACGGGGTTGGCCGCGGAATTCGGCGGCGGGTTTCGCGCGCCCGCGCCGGTGATGCGCACCTGATCAAAGACGGCCCGGCACAGCGCGGGGTGATTGTGCGATGTCACCGCCAACCCGGCATACACCGTCTTTTGCATGGCGACTATGGTCGAACCCTGAGGTGTCCAGTCGGTTCCGTCCGCCGATGATTCCGCCGTGAAAGTGTCACCCTTCCGCGTCAACCGGAGCCAGTAGGGCGCCTGCAATTGGGGAACAATGCGCACGGCGGTCGCCTGCCCGCCAGCCGTTGCGCGTATTTGAAACTCCACCCCCGAACTGGGCGTCACGAACAGGGCCGCGTGCGCCGAATCCGGTGCCAAGGTCTCGCGAACCATCAGTCCCGCCTTGGCCCACGGATCAGTTTTGGGGACCAGCAACACCCGCGCCGTCAGGCCGACATCCCCATTCATGGGCTGGTAAACATAGCGGAAGCCATCGGCTTGGAACCAGATGTCCGCCCCTGAACCGGCAATCTGGTACCGCTCCCCGTCCCGGCTATACGATCCCGCCGGCCCCACTGCGCCCACATCGGCGGTCTGCCAGTGGCCATGCGAAAACCCAATCTGGCCGCGAAGAAAATAAACCCCGGCGCCGGCCGCGAGCACCAAGGCCACGACAAACGCCACCGCCGCCACGGGAAATGCCTTGGCCGGTTGGCGGTTGACAGCCACGTTGGACCACGTATCCGGTCTTTTCTCCCCCACCTTGGAGCCGGTGAGGATGAATTTCTGATCTTCTTCGCCGGACGGTGCCTGCGGCACCGTGATCTTTTGAAAGCAGGTCGGGCAGTCCATTACCGTCCCCGCCTGCAACGAATCGCACTTGATGTGCTGGCCGCACACCGGACAGGCGTATTTGAACTCGCTCATGACTTGATAAGAACATTTCACATCCCCGTCGAGGCGGCAATGCCGATTTTTAAATCTGACTTGCTCCATGACGCCCCGCGCAATTCCGACGCGCCCGGCAAATCCGTTCGCGTCTTGGACTGCGCCGGCAAAGCGCCAGCGGCGACGGCGCTTTCGCACGCACGCACCAGCCGCGAACTTTTGCGGACCGTCGCCCGCGCGAAGGCGGCGTGGTGCTTCCCGCCACAGTCCATGACGCCCCGCGCAATTCCGACGCGCCGCCGCTGTTCCCCATTGCCGGGAGGGTTTGGTGGCGGGCTCGAGAGGGGCGGATGGGCGACAAAGAAAATTGGCGTTGACGGGGCTTGACGATGGGGGATTTTGCAGGGGTTTTCGCAAATTTTGGCGAACGAAATTGAGGGCTTTTGGGGTGTGGCGGCAGGGTGGAAAGGGATGAGCCCGATGCGACCAATGCGACTAACCGCCGAGGCGCGGAGACGCAGAGGGCGAATTGTGGGACGGGATGAGACCCATACGACGAATGGATGCGCGGTGGCGAGACAAACAGTTCTGGCGGGCGGGCGCCGAGGGGGCGAACCGTCCGTATCCTGGCTCGATTATGAGCATAATGGCTCATCGGCGGGGGCGGTTTCCCAGCCAGAGCGATTTTAGCAGGGTTGCCGAAACCACAAAGTTAGCCGCTAACGGGAAATGCGTAAATGGTTGAGCTGGAGGTGAATTTAATTCAAAGAAAACGAGGGATTGACACGAATTACAAATTATTGGAGAGGGGCCAACGCAAAGAAAAGGTATCTCCCATGAAAGGCGGTAGTCTGGGGATAACCGCGGTTGACAGGAGTCTGGGCGACCGTAAGTATTCTCTTCCATGAGCAACTCAATACGCACTGGATTGTCCGTCATGATTGCCGCACTGACGATCCCCTTGCTGCTCGCCGGCTGTGCCGGCGGTTATTTGAATCGAGAGCAGGCGGTTTCCCAAAAACCGGCGAAAAATACGGAATCGAGTGAAGGGTTCGAGATTCCGAACACTTGGACGCGGCGGGGCTTGATCCTTCAACGTCAGCGGCCTGACCAAGGAGTCAGCGGCGACCCGTGCATTGTCTGGGACGAAACCATCCCCGGCTGGCGAATGGTCCTGTTCTGCAATCCTTGGGGACACGCCCAAGCCATCTGCACCAATCGCGATAATCCCGGGCCCGGACAATGGAAATTTGAAGGCCCCTTGCCCGTCGCAAACGCCCAGGCGGTGGGGGACTTCCACAAGCCTTTCATCGTGATGGATCCGGACCATCCAAATCAGGCGGCGAAGATTGATGGCCGCTATTGCCTGCTCGTGGTGAGCTTCAAGAGCGGCCACAAGCAAATCCAGCGCGCGTGGGCGGAAAGACTCGCCGGGCCGTGGACGTTCGAGCCGCAGGCGATTATTCCGGTCGGCGCAGCGGACGATTTCGACGCCAAGCACACGGACGCGGTTACCGGCTACTATTTCCCGGAGCGCAAGGAGTTCCTGTATTTCTACATGGGCTATCCGCTCAAAGCGCAACCACGGACGATCAGCCCGTTTGGTTCCGCGCAGGCCGTTGCGACTCAGAAGCTGGACGAAAAAGTGGCGACCAAGCGGGGCGTAATTCTGGAGCCGGCACAGCAAGCCGGGCACTGGGCTTCCGGCTGGGTCGGCGGCCTGCAACTCCTGCGCGGCGGGCGGCACCGTTGGGTGGCCGTGATAAACGCCTCTCCCACCGCGCCGGATCCCGGCAAAAAAGCGGTCTGGACCGAGGAGCCGCCGCCAAGTCTGGGGGGCTTTGCCTGGTGCGATGAGGAATGGCCGGTGAAGAACTGGCATTTCGCGCCGGAGCCCATTGAGTGGGTCAGGGACATTCCGCAGTCCGCACTGGATGCGGGCGAAGGCTGCAACCTATGGCGGCAGTTCATCCACATTTTGCCCGACGGGCGTGCCGCGCTTTATTACAACAGCGGCTATTACGGCCGGGAGCAATTGTATTTGAAGGTGAGTGACCAACCGTGAACGTAAACGGATCCGTGGACTTTCACCAGATCAAGCCGAAGTGCGCGGCTGTGAAGTGCCGCCTCGCCTTGCGGCCAGGCGATTCGTGCGCGGCCAAAAGCAGGGTTTGCCACAGCACACTTTTGAAGCTGATAATGGACCATGCTCTGGCCCGCTTGATCGTTTGAGGAAAGTAGTGACCGGCATTGGGCTGATGTGTGCGCCGGTGATTGCCTGGGTTTTCTTCCGGCATATCGGCATCATCTCGTTAAAGCTCATGGCAATTGCGGTTATGATCGGATTGTGGGGCTGCTGGCAGGCCTTGACCGGCACCGTCACGCTGCTGGCGCCGAAGATGGAGTCCGGTGACGTGGCGGAATAGCGGCTTTTCTCCTTCAGCCACTCTCCACCCCGCTTCAAGCGCCTTTTTATCAGGTTCCCAGGACTGACTTTCACTATTCACCGTGAGTGACCGCATTCCCCTCTTTCGACGTCAGCATCATCTTTTCGAATCATAATTCTCGTTTTAATCCTTGCATCACCCCTCTATTTTTGACAGCCATGCCAATGTGAAAACCGCAGTTTGTGATTCCGATGCTTTTTACCCGTTACGAGACCTCGTACTTGGCCCATTAAACACACTGGATGATTTACCAGCAATCGAACGATTCATTCGTACGGTTGTTCTCCACGATGAGATGGTGATGGAATTGACGCCTTGGGCATACGATGAAGAGGGTGATGCTGAAAGAAAAAGACAGGGCGAGCGAATGGTGATCACCGCAATTGGGCCAGTCCTTTCCGGCTTTGAATTCATTCAAGAGAATGGCCGTCTGCCAGACGCAACCGGTATCACGCTCTCGGATTCACAGATAGCAATAGCATCGAGATTTGCAAATGCTGGTCCTGGCAACCTTTGGTATGATTCCCATATTGAATTTCTTCAACGAGTTCTGGGACACGTAAAAATCGGTGCCGGGAGCGCGTTGTTGGTAAGTGATTTTGGCAACGAAGCGATCAAGGCCGCGGAAAAATATCCTGTTTCGTTGTTTAACGAAATGGATAAAGACTGGCAACAATTTGCACAGAACGCACAGCACCATCGTCTCGGCTTGCGAGTTCCACCAGTGCTCGGAATCGTCTTATCACGGTGCGCCAGTCGTGATGCAATTCCAATTGTGATCAAAGACCTTCGCGACGAATGGACGTATGCGCGAAAGAAGGTTTGGTCTTTAATTGATGAACTCAAAAATTGTAGAGACATTGGGGATGCGCGAACGATCGAACGCCAGTTTGCAGAAGCTTCTCAATTATTTGCGCCCAAGAAGAACGAAGATATTGATTCTGCGCCCGTTAGGATTTTATGGGAAATTCTTGCAGCTGGTGCGGCTGGCGGATTCCTCGCACAAGCATCTGGGACACCTAAGGGCATCGGAGTGCTGGCTGGTGCGTTGGGACGCGGCACAGGTTTGGTGGGCCATGTCCATGATTTCGGTGCAAAGCTATTTGGTCTAGGCGCCTTTGACCTCGCTAACAAAATTCGCCGTGAAACCGCTAAAGTTGAAATTGATGCATTGCCAAAACTTTTGACCAAAGCTGAACGCGCTTCATTAAATTTAGATTAACGCGAATTTGTACAGCTATCAGGAAGTGGCCAGCCCATAGCACGGTTCAGTTTTCTTTACGCGAGGGCAGTCTCTTCTCTTTTATTCCCCTGCCCGGCGGGCGCATTATTCGTGGAGGCGGGCGTTGGTTTTCGCAGATTTGGGAAATGCATTTGCATTAACCCACTGACAATAATCAGGTTGACGCCCACCCGCGCCCAATCCCAAAGGGAGAGTGGCGCTTACTTAGATGCAACCTGTTACTTGAAAGCTAGTGCTCTGTACCGGCCCTTCAGGCCTGAAGATTTCATTGGTGGGGCCGGTTCCTGGGCCTCCAGCCCAGGCTTTAACATTGCGGGCTTTCAGCCCTGTATTTCCAGGTTGTTTCCTTCCAGGTTGTTCCCCGTCAGCGTATTATGCATAACATTCAGCCCGCCCCCGGCACTAAGCCGTCTGCGCGATGGCCTCACGCACCTGTTTCAGAAACGGCGGGACCACGGCAAACGGATCATAGGCCTGGTTCTGCCCTGCCAGCGTCTCAATCGGCAGATAGCCGCGATAGCCGGACCCGCGCACGATGCGCAGGAGTTTTACGAGGTCGGTCGGGACGGTACTGTCGGCGCCGGACGGGCTCTGTTTGATCTGCCAGTTCACGGCGTAAGGGGCCACCAGCGCGATGTCCTGGTAGGGATCTTTGGAAACGAACTTGCCGGTATCCACAATCGCGCCGCACCAGTCGGAATTGACCGCGTTGAGGAGCGATAGCAACTGTTCCCCGGTCTGGAGAAAATCCCCGTGGTTCTGGACGCCGATGATGACGCCGTATTTTTTGCCCTGCTCCACGCATTCGCCGAGCGCGTCCACCATCCACGCCTGCACCTGCTCGCGGGTGCAGCCCTTGGCCACGTCCTGCCAGCCCTGGCCGCGCGATTGCGTGTCGCAAAACACGCGGAGGACCGGCGCGCCGAGTTTCGCGGCCACCACCACCCAATCCTTGATGAGCCGCACGCCCGCCGCGCGCTCGGCCGGGTCCGACGGCGTGAAGTTGTTGCGCACGCCCGTGCCGCTGATGCCCAGGCCATATTCAAACGCCGTGCGCTTGAACGTGTTGAGGTAATCATCGGCGGGCACCTGGGGATAGCCGGGAAAGAAATAGCCGGTCGGGTCGATCGCATCAAAATCATTCCGCGCGCAAAAATCGAGCAAGGTCATCAGGCTGACGCCCTGGCCGCGGTTCTGATTGTGATCATTGAGCAGTTTGCTGAAGGAATAGGCGTTGAGCGAAACTTTCAGCGCGGCG
>Ga0181520_10001900_pt1 | contig 40904 bp, 32 predicted proteins | sample PEATcosm2014_Bin_29_FD_132451 | JGI IMG/M metagenome (GOLD analysis project Ga0181520, IMG submission 132451) | Peatland microbial communities from MTU Mesocosm Facility, Houghton, MI, USA - PEATcosm2014_Bin02_30_metaG | ecosystem: Environmental > Terrestrial > Soil > Wetlands > Peat | place... | reverse complement strand
TCCAGCCCATAATGACGTTGTAATCAAACGCCCATGGACTTGTGCAGTGTCAGGCATGTCCCCGGTTCAATCTGTCAGGCATGTCCCCGGTCTGTACCGGTCTTCGCCCCCCCCACCCCCCCCTAAAATATATATTTTGGCATAAAGATTTTGCAGGTAATTAATTGGTAACGAGACCGCGGAGGGTTTCTCTTCATGGGATTTCCCTGGGATTTCGAGGCGTCTGACTGGCCGGAAAGTCGGATCGGGATTCTCGATCCGACCGGAAAGGCTGAACAAACCCTTTACATCATTAATGGTGGAATGAACTTCCGGCTCCCTGTCATCCTGAGCGAAGCATCGCGGAGTCGAAGGACCTGCGTTTCGTTTTCTGGCAAATGGGTGGAAAACCACCAAACCAACCCGAAAGAAACAGTGAAAATGCTATAGTTCCCGCCTCTTGTCGATTTTGCTCGTATATGTTCATAAATCTGCGCTACTATCTTTTCGTCGATCCTGGCATCGGATTCCCTGCGTCCGAGGTCAGTTGGGCGCCGAGCGGACCGGCAAAGGAGGAATATGGCGAATCCCAAAAAGTGCGCGAATGCTACATGCACCTGCCTTGCCCCCGAAAAGAAGAAGTATTGCAGCGACCACTGCGAGGCCATCGGGAACAGAATGGAGATCATCTGCCTCTGCGGCCACGCCGATTGCGGCGTCACGGCTCTTCAGTCGAGCGACAAGCCACGCTCAGAAGCGAACCTTTCCGGCGGCCCTGCGACGCGCTTCTGACGAAACCGCGCTCTCCGGACGCATGACTTGCGCCCTGGTTCTTCACGCTCTTGTGAAGAGCAGCGAGGATGCTGTCTCAACATCGGGATACGCGCTTTTACCTCCACGGAGCAGGAATGTTCGCCTGACCAAAACTTTTCCCCAGAGATCGTGTCTAATGGATACGAGAGGCAGGCCGCCGATCGGATGCTCAGGTTTCGATTTTGATGCCTGAGAGCCAACGTTTCCACGCAAAGACCTGCGGCTGCACCCAATAGATAGTCTTCGAACCCCGTGGAGGAGTGAAAACATGACTTTGACAATGAACAATTCTCGCGCCGAGTTGATGACGGCGTTCTTCGCTACCGCAGTTCTGTGCCTTCCCCAAATTTCCCTGGCTGCTGCCCAGACGCACTCTTCCACCCCCGACGCCAACGCCTCCTCGCAGGCAGGAACTCCGGCTGCCAGTGATGCCTCGGCACGGCTCGATAAGAAACAGTTTCACAACGTGAAGGTGAGCGTGGATCAGGGAACTGCCACCTTGACCGGGACCGTGGACCTTTACGAAAACAAGATCGACGCCGAGAGGCGCATCCACAAGGCAAAGGGTGTCACCGCGGTGCGTGACCTGATCGAAGTAGCCGGCCCCAGCATTTCCGATGAAGAACTGCAATACAAACTCCGCGACAAGCTGGCCTATGACCGCGTCTTCTACGGCAACGCCTTCAACGCGATCACATTGAACGTACACAATGGCGCGGTCACACTTGGCGGCCATGCACTGTCATTGTTTTCCAGAGACTCCGCTCTGGCTCTGGTCAGCACGTATCCCGGCGTCAAAAACGTGACCGACGAGATCGCGGTTGATCCCGTCTCCATGCTTGACAACCAGATTCGGATGCAGGTCTACCGCGCCGTCTACGGATACCCCTCTCTGAACCGCTACGCGATGGACCCCGCCAAGCCTATCCGCATCTCCGTGCAGAACGGCAACGTGGAGCTATTCGGAATGGTGGACAATCAGGGTGACAAGGAAACAGCCTTCATCCGCGCCAACGGCGTCCCCGGCGTCTTCAGCGTAAAGAACTACCTGGTGATTCCCATCCCGCCCGCCAAAGCGCAAAAGTAATTCTTCGCGGCCGGCGAACGGCCCTTGCAGGGTGATTACCTGGCTTTGTGAGTAACAGATCAGAACCGAATTCGCCGCATTTTCTTCGAAACCGCTCCTTGCGCCGTTATTCTGGCGCAAGGATAGATCTCAAGCCGAAGGCGTATGCCTGGACGGCAAGTCCCCGCACCGCAGGTGCCTAGAACTTGACTGCGGGAGCGGTGCGCGCGCTTTCGCTGGCCTCGAAGAAGGCGTTGTTCACCTGGAAGCCCGCGATGCCGGCCCAGATGCTGTTGGGGAATTGGCGCACAAAGGTGTTGTAGTCGCGCAGTGAGTCGTTATAGCGGCGGCGCGCCACGCTGATGCGGTTCTCAGTTCCCGCCAGCTCGTCCTGCAAGCGCATGAACTGGTCGCTCGATCGCAGTTGCGGATAGTTTTCGGTGAGCAGCAGCAGGCGGCCCAAGGCTGAATCCAGCTTTCCATTGGCCGCAATCTTGCCCGCCGGACCCTGCGCGTTCAGCATTCCCGCGCGGGCGTTGGCAATGTCGCCAAAGACCGTGCTCTCCTCTTTCGTAAAGCCCTTCACGGTCTCCACAAGGTTGGGAATCAGGTCCAGCCGCCGCTGCAATTGCACGTCCACGTCCGACCACGCCGCCTTCACGACCTCATCCTTGGCCACCATCTCGTTCTTGGCGCCAACGTAGCTGCCAAAGGCCATCAAGACCACAAGAATGAAAGCGCCGACTACTCCGAGCGTAATCCAAAGTCCCTTGCTCATACTGTGTTTTTCTCCTCCGGCTTGCCCTGCGGGGAATCTCCTATACGGGTTGGAGTTCCCTCAGGGGCTAAAGCCCATTATTTCTTGCGTTTGTGGCACGACTAAAATCGTGCCCTGACTCATCTTGCTGTCTCAAATGAATTTTGCTAGTTGCTCAAAGTAGGCAACGAAGCTGTTCTGCCAATTGCAAAAGCTACCAGTCGCCACCGGCACCGCCGCCACCAGAGCTGCCGCCGCCCATCCCGAAATCAGAACCGCCGCCAGAGTCTCCTCCGCCGCCAAAGCCCCCTCCACCAAAGCCGCCGCCGCCGAGCCACACCCCGCCGCGCCCCCAACTGCGAGGCAGAATTCCCAAACGGGACAAGATGCGAATCAGGATAAATACGCCAAAGAAAATCAGATAGAAGATCAGGCGGATATTGCCCGAACTGATGGCGCGCGAAGCCGGGCGTCGTGCCGGAAGGCGCCCTTCGTCCTCGGAGAGCGTGACTTTGGCGTCGGCGGCGATGACACTGGCGATTTCATGAACGCCCAGGGAAATTCCGCTATCGTAATCTCCTGCCTTGAGATACGGCACCATCTCGCGGCCGATGTCGCCGACTTTTCCATCCGGCAGAATGCCTTCAAGGCCGTAGCCGGTCTCGATCCAGCGCTTGTGGTCCTGGATGGCAAAGAGCAGCAGGATGACGGTCCGACCCCTTTCGGCCAACCTTCCACTTCTCTTCCAGCCGGTTGGCGAAATCGGAGGCTTCGACCCCATCGAGCGTTTGGATCGTGACCACATGGATTTGGGCATTGGCTGCTGAGGTGTCCATTTGGGCGCAAAGACGCTCCAGCCGCGCGACGGTATCCGGCGAGAGAACATGCGCCAGATCAGAGACATAGCCTGTGGGTTGGGGCAGGTCCTCGACCCGCTCGGCTCGTGCGGAAAAGCAAACAAAAGCTACCACGAGCAGCGAAAGAACGGCGATATGTGCGCGGCGAAAGCCTATCATCGCTCTCTATTGTACGGGTTGGGCAGGCAGAAGGTTCCGTAAACAGCTTTTTGCCGCCGCAAGCACTAAACTGTATAGGCTATGAAACAGAGTCCGCAACTTCCCCCCCCCATCGCCCGCAAGGAACGCAAAGAAACCACCCTGCACGGCACTGTCCTCATCGACGACTACGCTTGGCTGCGCGACAAGGAAAGCCCCGAGGTAACCGCTTACCTGGAGGCGGAAAACGCTTACGCCGAAGCGGTGATGAAGCCCCTCGACGGCCTGCGCGAGCAGCTTTACCAGGAGATGCTCTCGCACGTAAAGCAGACTGACATCTCGGTTCCCTTCCGCGAAGGCGGCTGGTGGTATTACACGCGCACCGAAGAAGGCAAGCAGTACGCGATTCATTGCCGCAAGGCCGCCAGCACCAAGGCCGGTGAGCGAGAGACTCTGCCGCCGCCTGATCAGCCCGAGCACGTCATTCTGGACGGCAACCAACTGGCCGAGGGTCACGCCTTTTTCGCGATTGGCTCGACCGACATCACCGACGATGGCCGCTGGCTGGTCTACACCACCGATACCACCGGCTTTCGCCAGTACACTCTGCACATCAAGGATCTGGAAACTGGCGAGACACTCGCCGATCAGGTCGAGCGCGTCGGTTCCGTCGTGTGGGCCGCAGACAACCGCACTCTCTTTTACACCGTCGAGGACGAAGAACAGAAGCGCCAGCACCAGCTTTGGCGCCACTCCGTGCGGCAAGATAAGAGCCGAGTGGATCAGGCATCAGAGGATCTTCTGGTTTATCAGGAGGACGACGAGCGCTTCAACCTGGGCGCGGGACGCACGCGCGACGGCAAGTACATTGTGATGGAGTCGGGCAGCCACACCGCCTCTGAGTCGTGGGTGTTGCAGGCCGCCGAGCCTGAAGGCAAACTCACGCTCATCAGCGCGCGCCAGGACGATCACGAGTATGCCATCGACCATCGCAATGGCCGGTGGTTCATCCGCACCAATGATCGCGGACGCAATTTCCGCCTTGTGACTGCGCCCGACGCCACGCCGGACCGGGAGCACTGGACCGAGCTGATCCCCCACCGCGACAATGTAATGATCGAAGAGATTGATCTCTTTGCCAGCTTCTTCATCGCCTGCGAACGCGAGGGAGGATTGCCGCGACTGCGCGTCTGGCGCTTCACCGGTGATGGACCTGAAGCCATAAAGGCAGGCGAGATCGCCTTCCCCGAACCGGCATACAGCGCCCATCCACACTTCAATCAGGTCTTCGAGACAGCAACCTTCCGCTACGGTTACCAATCGCTGGTGACGCCCAGCTCAGTCTTCGAATACAACGTGGCCAGCGGCCTTTCAACACTGCTCAAGCAGCTCGAGATTCCCGGCGGCTTCGACCGCACTCAGTACGCGAGTGAACGCATTCATGCCACCGCGCCCGATGGTGTGCAGGTGCCCGTGTCGCTGGTTTACCGAAAAGACAAACGCAATAAGGGAGCAAATCCCCTCTACGTTTATGGCTATGGCTCCTATGGCTACTCGCTGCCGTTGAACTTTAGCGCCAGCCGGCTCAGCTTGCTCGATCGCGGCGTGGTGATGGCCTATGCGCATATCCGCGGCGGAGGCGATCTGGGCGAGCCGTGGCACGATGCCGGCAAGATGCTGGTCAAGCGCAATACCTTTTCTGACTTCGTTGCCGCCGTCGAGCATCTGACCGCGGAGGGCTATGGCGACCCGGCGCGGGTAGCCATCGAGGGCGGATCGGCCGGCGGCTTGCTAATGGGCGTGGTGGTGAATCTCAGGCCGGAACTCTTCCGCGCCGTGCTCTCCCACGTGCCCTTCGTGGATGTGATGAACACCATGCTCGACGCTTCTCTGCCCCTCACCGTTCCGGAGTATGAGGAATGGGGAAACCCGAATGAAACTGAGTCTTTCAGTTATATGTTGAGTTACTCACCATACGACAATTTACAGAAGGCGAGTTATCCGGCGATGCTGGTAAAGACCTCGTTGAACGACAGCCAGGTGATGTATTGGGAGCCGGCCAAATATGTGGCCAAGCTGCGCACCCTGAAGACGGACAACCATCCGTTGCTGCTGGTGACCAATATGCAGGCCGGCCACGGCGGCGCGAGCGGCCGCTATGATTACCTGAAAGAGATCGCGCTCGACTACGCCTTCTTGCTGCGGGAGCTGGGGCTGGCAGGTTAGATTCACCGCGCAGTCGCGAGCCTTTGTTAAAACTCTTGCAAAATTCCATTGAAGGTGCAAGAAGTGTCAGGGCACGACTTTAGTCGTGCCGCAAGACGCAGAAAAAACCGAGTGGGCTTTAGCCTCTGAGGGAAGTTTTTCTTCAGATTAGGACTTTCACCACAGGCTGTTCGGCTTGTTGCGGGCATTCGGACGATATAGCATTTATTCATGCGGCAAGGGGCTTACTTCGATGAATGAGATCTTCTTTGAGGTGCGCGAGGACGAGGCGGACGGCGGCTATACGGCCACCGCGCTCGGGTATGGCATCCATACCCAAGGAGAGACTCTGGAAGAGCTGCGGGCCATGGTCAAGGATGCTGTCCACTGTTACTTCGACGAAACGATCCATTCTCCGAAGATCATTCGTCTCCATTTTGTACGCGATGAAGTCCTGGTCTAATGAGGCGGGAACTGGAACTGGTGTGATAAGGTTGCGGTGAAGATTTTAGGAGAGTTTCATGCGGCTCTGGTTGATCGGAATTTCATTGCTGCTTGTTTCAAGCCTTGCTCATGCACAGCAACCGGCGCAGACAACCGACGCGACCCAACCGGCGGACCAATCGGCAGCGAAAAGGATCAATCCGCCAAAAGTGCTCAATAACGTTGAAGCAGAATTCTCCGAAGAAGCGCGGCAGAAGGGCATAGGTGGTGCCTGCAAAATATCAGTCACCGTGGACACGAAAGGATATCCGCAAGACATTAAGCTAGTTTCATGCTCTGATCCTTCTTTTGAAAAATCCAGCCTGGCTGCGGCGGCGCAATACCGCTTTGAACCAGCGACAAATCTCGATGGCAAACCAGTTGCCGCAATTATTTTCATTAAGGTTGAATACCACTTGTACGGAACCAGCGAACCGAATATGCCCGTTCGCTATGAATTCAACTCTCCGCCGGGAATTCTTTCTCCGGATCCCGGTCCGGACGGCGTATACCAGCTTACAAAGTTCTGCACTGCACCATCTCTGACCAAATTTGCAGACAAAGATTATCGGAAGGTTGCTTATTGGGCCACCAGTCCCTCTGCTTGCGACATAGTGATTACTATCAGCGCAAAAGGTAGACCGTACGATCCGCAGGTGACTCACTGCGACCGGCCGGAGATCGAAAAGCCCGCTGTCGATTCGCTCCTTAATTCCAGTTATAAGCACGGCAAATGTAACAAGAAAACAGTGCCAATCCGTGCCTCCATCCATCTCGAATATACTGGCGACCCACCCAAGCAGTAGGGGGGTCTGATCAAAATTATCTTCGAGGTGCGCAACGACGACTACGCCTACTTGCTGCGGGAGTTGGGGCTTCTGTGGTAAAGTTTCTGTGAAGTTTTCAGGAGAGATATATGCGGCTCTGGTTGATCGGAATTTCACTGCTGCTTCTTTCAAGCCTCGCTCATGCACAGCAACCGACGCAGACAACCGACGCGCCACTGACCACTAAGCAGATACTGGATCAGAAGGGCACGCTACCGAAGCTGATCAAAAACGTTGAGGCAGAATTCTCAGACGAAGCGCGGCAGAAGCATATCAATGGCCGCTGCCTGATATCGATGATTGTGGATGTCAAAGGCAATCCACAGAACATCCAGATCGTCCGCTGTACCGATCAGTCTTTTGAGAAGAACAGTTTGCATACTGTTGCGCAATACCGTTTCAAGCCGGCAACTACGCAAGAGGGTAGGCCTGTCGCCGTTACAATGAACGTTAGGATTGACTATAATATCAACAATGCAAAGAATCCCCTTACACCAATTCGTTATAGATTGAGTTCTCCTCCGGGAATTACATCCGCAGAGCCTGGCTCAGATGGCGTCTATCCGCTTACAAAAGACGCCACTGCGCGCATTATGCTCGCGTTTCCAGACAATGCGTATGGTAACTTGGCGTTTATGGCTAAAGATTCCGGCGATACCGCTTGCGACCTTGTGCTGACCATCAGCGCAAAAGGAAACCCCTCAGACGTTCAAGAAACTCACTGCGTGAAACCCTTACTTGAAGAGCCCGCGGTCAAGTCGATCCTCAAATCTAGTTACAAGCCAGGCACGGTGAACGGAAATGCGGTGCCGATGCGTGCCTCCCTACATTTCGAATACGACGACGGCCCGTACGCGCAGTAGGACTCTTCCACGCCAGCTGGATGGCGGAAGCGGACATTTCCTTTGGGGTAAAGCCCAGCTCAGGGCAGTCGCATGAAGATTTTTTGCAGATTATTTCCCCTTGGACGCGCACAATCGAGGCATGAACCACAAACACAGTCGCGGGCTTTTCCTAGTCCCTGGTCCCTAGTCCCTCAGTTCCTAGAGATGTCCCCCCCCTCCCCCCCCTTTTTACTGTGTAACGGTGAAGCGGTGAAGGAACTGTCTGCCCTTCAGGCAATTGCCCCGAAGCCAAGAGCTTCCCTGCTGCGAGAGCCGGGGCTGGTGTGATAAAGTTTCCCTGAAGATTTCAGGAGAGTCTCATGCGGCGTTTCTGGTTGATTGCTCTGTCGCTGACGGTTGTTTTAATCCCTGGCCGCGCCCAGCAGCCCGCACAGTCAACAGGTTCCGGCCAGCCCGCCTCGGAAGCGGCGACGAAAAAAGTCAACACACCGACGGTGCTCAATAAGGTTGATCCAGTTTTTTCCGCAGAAGCGAGGCGGAAGCATCTCAACGGCCACTGCCTGATTTCTTTGACCGTGGATACGGACGGGATGCCGCAAAATATCAAGTTGATTCGCTGTTCCGATCCCTCGTTTGAGAAGACCAGCATGGACGCGGCGGCAAAATTCCGCTTCTCGCAGGCAACGACGCAAGATGGCAAGCCGGTTTCTGCCAATGTCTTCATCGAAATCAAATACCGGCTTGCGCGTGAGACCAATCCATGGGCGTTGATTCACTATGAAATTAATTCTGCTCCAGGAGCGGTTTCTTCCGAACCTGGAGCGGATGGCGTCTATTCGCTCACAAAGATGGCGACAGCGCCGACAATGAACACTTTTGCCGATCGCGGTTATGGCGCAGCGGCTTTCGCTTCCGATGGACACAACGCTTGCGATGTTGTGCTTACCATTAGCGCAAATGGAAATCCATCGCATCCGCAAGAGACCCATTGCGATATTCCGGCGGTTGAAAAGCCCGCGCTCCGATCGCTTCTCAGTTCCCATTACCTGCCGGGCAAAGTGAATGGAAAGGCAGTGCCCATGCGGGTATCCGTTCATCTCGAGTACGGCGGCCATTCTCCCAAGCCGTAGTTTTTCCGTCGCCTTCCATTCTCGCGCATATCCCACTTTGTGGTCCACTCTCGTTTTGCTGGCGTCGGCAGATAGAGCTGTATTCATGCGCTCTGCGTCGCATTCCCAGGTCGGCTCATAGTGCTTAATGGAACGCACGAAGAAGCCGCAGCGCAAGAAAGTTTCGCCATACGCCAATTTTTTCGATATATTAAAGATTCCAGCACTATCCCAGACGCGGCCGGGCCTGCACCGATAGGCCTTCTCATTAACACAGGGCGAATTCCTCGAATGGGATCGCGCGGTGGTTGTGTATTTTGAGCCGGCAGTTGTATTCCGCTGGGAATTTTTTCACCGGGAAGGTTGCCATGGATACTTCGGATTGTCGTAAGCGTATTCCAAAACCGCAGGGCCTCTACCATCCACGGAGCGAGCACGATGCCTGCGGGATGGGGCTGGTGGCCAGCATTCGTGGAGAGAAGAGCCACGGCATTATCCGCAAGGGCCTCGAGGTTCTCATCAACCTCACCCATCGCGGTGCGGCCGGCTGCGACCCGGAGACGGGCGACGGCGCGGGCATCCTGATTCAGATTCCGCACGTGTTTTTCGCGCGCGAATGCGGCGAACTGGGAATGCAATTGCCCGAGCCGGGCGCCTATGGCGTGGCCATGTGTTTTCTGCCCGTGGACAAGCACAGCCGCCTGCAATGCGAAGGCGTCATCGAACGCATTGCCCAGGAAGAGGGGCTGACGGTGCTCGGCTGGCGCGATACGCCGGTGAACGGCATCGCCGTGGGCCGCGAAGCGCGCGCCTCGCAGCCTTACATCGAGCAGTTGTTCCTGGGCAAGCCCGGGAGCTTGAACCTGGATGAAGACTCCTTCGAGCGCCTGCTCTATCGCATTCGCCGCCGCACGGAAAATGAGATGGCCGTCTCGGAGATCGAGGGCAAGGAGTTCTTTTACATTCCCTCGCTCTCCTGCCGCACCATCGTCTACAAGGGGCTGATGCTGGCTCCGCAGATTGAGAAGTTTTATTTCGAGCTGGCCAATCCGCTCGTGACCAGCGCGCTGTGCCTGGTGCATCAACGCTTTTCCACCAATACTTTTCCCAGTTGGAAGCTGGCGCATCCCTATCGCTACGTGGCGCACAACGGCGAGATCAACACCATCCGCGGCAACATCAGTTGGATGAACGCGCGTCAGTCGGTGCTGGATAGCCCTCTGTACGGCAAAGAGATCGGCAAGCTCTTTCCGGTCATCATGCCCGAAGGCAGCGACTCGGCCTCCTTTGACAACGCTGTCGAGTTTCTTTATCAGTCAGGCCGTTCCCTGCCCCACGTGATGGCGATGCTGATTCCCGAAGCCTGGTCGGGCAACCCTGATATGGACGAAGACAAGCGCGCCTTCTACGAGTACCACGCCTCGTTGATGGAGCCATGGGACGGCCCGGCCGCCATGGCCTTCACCGATGGCAAGGTCATCGGCGCCACGCTGGACCGCAACGGATTGCGCCCCGGCCGCTACATTGTCACCAAGGACGATTTGGTCGTGCTGGCCTCCGAGGCTGGCGTCCTCGATGTTCCCGCCGAAGACATCCGCAAGAAAGGCCGCCTGCAACCCGGCCGTATGTTCCTCGTCGATACTGTTCAAAAGCGCATCATCTCCGACACCGAGATCAAAAAGCAGTTGGCCGGCCGCAAGCCTTATGCAACCTGGCTCAAGGAGCAGCAGGTCACGCTCGATCAATTGCCCGAGCCATCGCGGATCATCGCATCCAATCCAGAGACCCTGCTGCGCCGTCAGCGCGCCTACGGCTACAGCGAAGAGGATTTGAGAATCCTGCTTGCGCCGATGGGCGCAAACGGCGAGGAGCCGATTGGCTCGATGGGCGCCGATACGCCGCTGGCCTGCCTCTCCGACCGCCCGCAGTCGCTGTTCAGCTACTTCAAGCAGCTCTTCGCGCAGGTTACCAATCCGCCCATCGATCCGATCCGAGAAGAGATGGTGATGTCGCTGATCAGCTACATCGGCACTGAACGCAATATTCTCGACGAGGCGCCGGAGAACTGCCACACCCTCAAGCTGCCGCATCCTATCCTGACCAATCGCGATCTGGAAAAGCTGCGCCGCGTCTCAACAGGCGACCTGCTGGCCACCACGCTGCCTGCCCTCTTCCGCGCTGCGGATGGCGAGCTTGGCCTGAAGCATTCGCTTGAAGACCTGAGCGCCCGTGCCGCCCACGCCGTCAACTCTGGCTACACGCTGCTGATTCTCTCCGATCGCGGCGTGGACGCAACCTATGCGCCGATTCCCAGCCTGCTGGCGATGGCCGCCGTGCATAACCGCCTGGTGCGCGAGAAGACCCGGACGCAGGTTGCGCTGATCATCGAGAGCGGTGAGCCGCGCGAGGTAATGCACTTCGCCTTGTTGATTGGCTATGGCGCCAGCGCCATCAATCCTTACCTGGCTATCGAGACCCTGCACGACCTCAAGCGGCGTGGCTTGTTGCCGGAGAAAGTCACCGCAGAATACTCCGAGAAGAACTTCATCAAGGCCATCAACAAGGGCCTGCTCAAGACCTTCTCGAAGATGGGCATCAGCACGCTGCAAAGCTATCGCGGCGCGCAGGTCTTCGAGGCCGTGGGACTGAATCAATCGCTGGTGGATGCGTACTTCTCCGGCACCGCTTCACGCATCGAGGGTGTCGGCCTCGAGGTGCTGGCGCGCGAGGCGCTTCTCAAGCACGAATACGCGTTCCAGCCGCTGACCGAGTCAGAGACCGAGCTGGTCGTCGGCGGTCAATATCAGTTCCGCAACGGCGGCGAGTATCATCTGCTGAATCCGGAGACCATCGCCAAGCTGCAACATGCGGTGCGGCAGAACAATCCGGCGACCTTCCAGGAGTACACCGATCTGCTCGACGATCAGAACCGCCATCTGTGTACCTTGCGCGGACTGCTCAAGCTCAAGTACGCCGACAAGCCTCTGGCGCTCGACCAAGTCGAACCGGCCAAGGAGATCGTCAAGCGCTTCACCACTGGCGCGATGAGCTTTGGGTCGATCAGCAAAGAGGCGCACGAGACGCTGGCCATCGCCATGAACCGGCTGGGCGGAATGTCCAACACCGGCGAGGGCGGCGAGGATGAAGTGCGCTTCAAGCCCGACGCCAACGGCGACTCGCGGCGCTCGGCCGTCAAGCAGGTGGCCAGCGGCCGCTTCGGCGTGACTACGAATTATTTGGTGAACGCCGACGAGTTGCAGATAAAGATGGCGCAGGGCGCAAAGCCCGGCGAGGGCGGACAGTTGCCCGGCCACAAGGTGGATGAAATCATCGCCAAGGTGCGCCACTCGATTCCCGGCGTGGGACTGATCTCGCCGCCGCCTCACCACGACATTTATTCCATCGAAGACCTGGCGCAACTGATCTACGACTTGAAGAATGTCAATCCCAACGCGCGTATCGCCGTTAAATTGGTCTCTGAAGTTGGCGTAGGCACGGTGGCCGCGGGCGTCAGCAAGGCTCACGCCGATGTGGTGCTGATCTCTGGCGACAACGGCGGCACCGGCGCTTCGCCTCTCAGCTCGATCAAGCACGCGGGGCTGCCCTGGGAGCTTGGCCTTGCCGAAACTCAACAAGTGCTGCTGCTCAACGATCTGCGCGGGCGCATCAAGGTACAGACCGACGGCAAGCTGCAAACCGGCCGCGACGTAGTGATCGCGATTCTCTTGGGCGCAGAGGAGTTCGGCTTCGCCACGATGCCGCTGATCACGATGGGCTGCATCATGATGCGCAAGTGCCACCTGAACACCTGCGCGGTGGGCATCGCGACGCAGGACCCCGTCTTGCGCGCGCGCTTCAAAGGCCAGCCCGAACACGTGGTCAACTTCTTCTTCTTTATCGCCGAGCAGGTGCGCCAGCAGATGGCCAAACTCGGATTCCGCACTATCGACGAAATGGTGGGGCGCGTGGACAAGATCGACGCCTCCATCGCCGACGCGCACTGGAAGGCAAAGGGCATCGATCTTTCTTCGATCCTTTATGCGCCCACGCTGCCTTCGCGCGTGGCGCGGCGCAAGATACAGGCTCAGGATCACGGCTTGGAAGCAGCGCTCGATCACAAGCTGATTCTTGCGGCTGCTCCGGCGCTCGATTCGCAACAGCCTGTGAAGGCCAGCTTCAAGATTCGCAACGTGCACCGCACCGTGGGCGCAATGCTGGGCGGCGACATTGCCCGGCGCTACGGATCAGCCGGATTGCCGGACGAGACCATCCACTTCAAATTCACCGGCTCGGCCGGCCAGAGCTTCGGCGCATTCGTTCCGAACGGCGTCACGCTGGAGTTGGAAGGCGACTCGAACGATTACCTGGGCAAGGGACTCTCCGGTGGACGCCTCATCGCATATCCGCCCAAGACCTCCAGCTTCCTGCCCGAAGAGAGCATCCTGGTTGGCAACGTGGTGCTCTACGGCGCAACCAGCGGCGAAGTCTTCTTGAACGGCATCGCCGGCGAGCGCTTCGCGGTTCGCAACTCCGGCGCCACGGCGGTAGTCGAGGGCGTGGGCGACCACGGATGCGAGTACATGACCAATGGCACGGTCGTCGTAATTGGAGATACCGGCCGCAACTTCGCCGCCGGCATGAGCGGCGGACGCGCCTTCGTCTTCGACGAGCAGGGCGACTTCTCCACGCGCCGCTGCAACACCGCCAGCGTCGACCTGGAGCCGCTGATCTCCGACGCCGATGTCTCTGAGGTGCGCGGCTTGCTTGAGCGCCATCGCGACCTGACCGGCAGTCCGCGCGCCGCATGGATTCTGGAACACTGGGCCGACGAGCAGCCGCGCTTCGTCAAAGTCTTCCCGCAGGAGTACAAGCGCGTGCTCGGCGTTCCCCGCGCCGAAACAGTTTACGTTTCCAACACAACTTCGTCGCCTCTGGTGGCGGCCAAAGAGGTGCATCATGGGTAAGGTGACGGGATTTTTGGAAATCGAGCGCGAACAACCCGCCCGCCGCAAGGTGAAAGAGCGCCTGCAAGACTGGTTCGAGATTTACAAGCCATTCCCCGAGGAGAAGCAGCGCGAGCAAGGCGCTCGCTGCATGGATTGCGGCGTGCCCTTCTGCCACACCGGCTGTCCGGTCAACAACCTGATCCCCGACTGGAACGACCTGGCGTACTACGGCCGCTGGGAGGCCGCGATTCACCGCCTTCACGCCACCAATAACTTTCCTGAATTCACCGGCCGCATCTGCCCCGCGCCCTGCGAGGCCGCCTGCGTGCTGGGCATCAGCGAACCGGCCGTCTCAATCAAGCTCATGGAGCGCAGCATCGTCGAGCGCGCCTGGGAAGAGGGATGGATTCATCCCGAGCCGCCCGAGCAGAACACCGGCAAGCGCGTTGCCGTCGTTGGCAGCGGACCGGCTGGCTTGGCGGCCGCGCAGCAGTTAAGGCGCGCCGGACACTCGGTGACTGTTTATGAAAAGAACGACCGCATCGGCGGTCTGATGCGCTACGGCATTCCCAACTTCAAGCTGGAAAAGCACGTTCTCGACCGCCGCATCCACCAGATGCGCGCCGAAGGCGTCACCTTTGTCACCGGCGCGCATGTGGGCGAGAATGTGCCAGTCGAAGCACTCACCGAACACTATGACGCAATCCTGCTCTGCGGCGGCTCCGAGCAGCCCCGCGACTTGAAGATTCCCGGACGCGAACTCAAGGGCATTCACTTCGCAATGGAGTTTCTGCCCCAGCAAAATCGCCGCTGCGAGGGCGACAAGCTCGATCCCGCCCTCGACATTCTCGCCGAAGGCAAACGCGTGGTCATCATTGGCGGCGGCGACACCGGAGCTGATTGCCTGGGCACCAGCCTGCGCCAGCGCGCCAAAAGCGTTCACCAGTTCGAGATCATGCCCAAGCCGCCGGCCGAGCGCGCTGCCTCAACCCCTTGGCCAATGTGGCCGCTGCAACTGCGCACCGAAAGCGCGCACGAAGAGGGCGGCATCCGCGACTGGAGCATCAACAGCGTCAAATTCACAGGCGACAAGAACGGCAACGTAAAACAGTTGCACGCCGTCCGCGTCGGTCCGCCGCCAACCTTCACGCCCGTCGAAGGCTCCGAGTTTACCCTCGACGTCGATCTGGTTCTGCTCGCGATGGGCTTCCTCGGCCCTGTGCGTTCAGGCATGATCGAGCAGTTCGGCGTAGCTCTGGATAATCGAGGAAACGTGGCTGCCAACGCCGACTACCAGACCTCGGTCGAGAAGATCTTCGCCGCCGGCGATATGCGTCGCGGACAGTCTCTCGTCGTATGGGCGATCAGTGAAGGACGCAAGGCCGCCGCCGCCGTTGACCGCTATCTGGCCACCGTCGAGGTACTCGTGCCGCTGCGTCATCACGCGATGGCGTAGAGTCCGCTCAAGCAGAAAACGACGAAGGCGAAGCCGCAGTGGCTTCGCCTTCGTCGTTTGAGTGATGCGCGGAATTACTTGGCCTGCGGCACAAATTCGAAAGAACACTCATGCGCCTGCAGCCAGCAGTCGCTTGATTCGCTTCTTCGCAACGAAGGTATGAATAACGTTGATCGGAACAATGATATTCAGAATCAGTCCGCCCCAAATCGGGTTCTTGAAGGCCACGCCAAAGGAAAGAATGCCAACCGCGCAAAAAGCAGCATTGAGTTGAGTCATGTCAAGCGTCTTCTGTCTTTCCACCGCATTCAATTCCAGCTTTCCGCTCAATCTGCCTGCATGAGCATACATCAGCGTGAACAACAAATAAAGAGCGGCAAAGCCGAGAGAGAAGAGCTGCACCAGCACGGAAGCATGATGGAAACTGATGTCCCCGCCCTCTGTTAAAAGAGAAAATGTAAAAGAAAAAAGAAACTTCAGCGGATAAACATAGAACAAAACCACCAATAACAACACCATATTCAAGAAAACGGTATAAGTGTCTTCCAGCCCATAGCGCCGCGAAAAGATATAGTGCACGCGCCAGATCGAGACCAGACACAGAAAGCACGCCGCAAAAGGGATAAAGTCTCGCAGATCGGCCATCAGCAAGTCGTAGCTGCGCGGCACATCCAGCGAAATGATCAGTAGGGTCAGCGCAAAGCCGAAGACAACATCGCTGAAGGACTCCAGGCGCGTGATCTCGCCCGCGCGCCAGTGAAAGTGCTCTTCCGCAGGCAGCCGTTTGTGGCGTTCACCGGCAATTGCTGGCGCGGCCAGCGAAACCGTTGCAACGCTGGTGGCGACGACAGCATCCCTTTGCTTGGTCTCAGCAGCGCTATGACGTCTTCGGGAGGACATACATTATTTGTAACATTTCCCTTTCGACTCGGTCGATACAAGCGCCGTAGTTACTTCGCCAGAGGCACGCGCAGGTCGCGGCCACTCATCTCTTTGGGCAGGCCGAGGTTGAGCAGATGCAGCATCGTCGGCGAGATGTCGCGCAGCGAGCCGTCGAGGCGCAGGCGGAAGTTCTTGGCCTCCTCGCTGACATAAATCAGCGGCACCGGATTGGTGGTGTGCGCGGTGTGCGGCTCGCCGGTGATGGGATCGACCATCGTCTCGCAGTTGCCGTGGTCGGCAGTGACGATCCAGATCGCGTTGCGCTCACGCACGGCCTTGTAGATGCGTGTCAGTTGCAAATCCACCGCCTCGACGGCCCGGATCGCCGCCGGCAGAATGCCGGTGTGGCCCACCATATCCGGATTGGCAAAGTTCGAGATGACAACATCGAACGAAGTATCGAGAATGGCCTTTTCGATGCTGTCGCCGACCTTCACCGAACTCATCTCCGGCTGCAAGTCATAAGTAGCCACCTTGGGCGAAGGAGTCAGTATCCGCTCCTCGCCGCTGAAAGGCTGCTCGACGCCGCCGTTAAAAAAGAAGGTCACATGCGCGAATTTCTCCGTCTCGGCGGTGCGCAGGTTGCGCAGGTTGGCTTCGGCCAGCATATTGCCAAGAATGTGTTCCATCGACTGCGGCGGACTGACGATGGGCAGCTCGAATTTCTCGTCGTACTGAGTCATGCAGGTGTAGTGCAGACCCTTGGGCAATTCGTTGCGCGGGATGGTCTCATCAAGCGACTCCCATGAGTCCAGGTTGCGGCCTCCCTCGGCGTTGAGTCCGCTCTCGCGAGTAAGTACGCGCGTCACCTGGCGGGCGCGGTCGGCACGGAAGTTGAAGTTGAGCACCGCATCCTCATCGCGAATCAGCGCCAGCGGCTTGCTGTTCTCATCGACAATAGTGATCGGAATGACAAACTCATCCTGCACGCCGGTGTTGTAACTCTCGCGAATCGCGGTGACGGCGTCGGTAGCCGTAACGCACTCGCCTTTGCCGAGCACCATCGCATCGAAGGCCTTGCGCTGCCGCTCCCAGCGCTTGTCGCGGTCCATCGCGTAGTAGCGCCCGCAGACCGAGGCGATCTTGCCCACGCCAATCTCGCGCAACTTCTGTTCCAGCTTGGCAACGTAATCAATACCAGAGGTAGGCGGGGTGTCGCGCCCATCCAAAAATGCGTGAATGAAAACACGCGTCAGACCGGCTTCGCGAGCGGCGCGGACCAGCGCATAGAGATGCTCCTCGTGGGAGTGAACACCACCGTCCGAGACCAGGCCGATCAGATGCAGCGCGCGGCCATGCTGGCGCGCGTGATCGAAGGCCGCGACAATGCGCGGATTGTCCTTGAGCGTATCGTTCAGCACCATCAAGTCAATGCGAGTAATGTCCATCTGCACTATGCGTCCGGCGCCGATATTCAAATGGCCGACTTCGCTGTTGCCCATCTGCCCGTCCGGCAGGCCGACAAAATGTTCCGAGGCCTGGATCAGCGTGTTGGGATACTCGCGCAGCAACAGGTCGTACGTAGGCTTTTTGGCCAAAGCAATGGCATTGTTGGCGGTCTCTGGCCGGTAGCCCCATCCATCGAGGATGGTCAAAACAACAGGACGCTTGGTGGGCATTGGGGATTACACCTCTGATTCTAGGATAACCTGCGAGGCTTCTACGGCGTGTGATCCTGACCCGCGCTCAACAGGTTCGCCAGCAGCCGGTAAGCTCCGGGCACTAACTCGGGAAGCTGGCGATAAAGCGCATAGGCAACATAGATATAAGTCCCTTTGCCGGGATGCGCAATCAGCAAGCCGCCACGCTGTGGCTCCTGGCCGGGGTCTGCGGTCTCAGTCAGCGCCGCATAACTCGTGTCCCAGCTATCCACGAAGGAGTGGCCGCGTTCCTCGATCCAGCCGTCGAAATCCGCCGCGCCAATGGCGTTCGGCCAACTGAGCAGCGTGTTAGCCGGCTCCAGCAGCTTCACCGGCGCGGTTTCATCCACGACGCGCTCCGGGCGCGGGCCCATCGAGAGCGGAAATGGCGCTGGAAAGTTGCCGCTCTGGTACTGGACAATCAGCGTGCCACCGCGACGAACAAACTCGTCCAGCCTCGGCTGGGCCGTGGTCAACTCGGGCCGCGCGGTGTAAGCGCGAATGCCGACGACAATCACGTTCCACGCGGAGAGATCGCCCGAGGTCAGTTCCGCCGCAGTCAGCAGATGCGGCATGGAACCCAAAGCTTCAATGGCCTCGGGAACTCGGTCGCCCGTGCCCATCACGTAACCGATGCGCAGCCCCGGCGCGAGCTTCACGTCGATCTTGCGCGTCTTCAACTGCGCGGGCCGGTAAAGGTTGTACGGCCGCAGCCCTGGGTAGCCCACGCTCTGCCAGCCAGTTTTGTAATCGTGACCGCCAGAGTGCGCGACCGCCTCAATGTTGTAAGCGCCGGTCACAGCGCCGTCCGTAGTGACGGTAAATAGAATCGGCTCGGTATCGCCCGCGCTCATCGTGTTAAACTTTGCTTCGGCTGGCTCCGAGCGCCATCCAGTAGGCAACTCCAGCGCAACAGTTCCCTCAGCGGCGGCTTGCGTATGCACTGTAACCCGCACCGGCAGCGCCGAGCCATTAAGCGGCAGTATGCGCGCCTCTAGCTCCATGCACACACCAATTGCCGGCGTTACCACCAGCGGCTCATAGACGCCGCCCACGCCGGCCACGCGCTGCATGGTCTGCACCACCTGCCCCACGCGAATCGGCAAGCCGTCAAAGGTAAATTCCGCCCACGCTTCTAGCGGATAAGGCACAAACGACCGCAGACGATATTCAGGCGTTGTCAGGTCGTAGAACGGCTGCTCAATGGATGGACGCGTGAAGTAAGGCTGAGTCGGCTCGACATTTTCGGCTGCGTGCGCCTGGAAGATGATATCTGTGGACGAAGTCGGCGTTTCGATTGCTCCAGATATTTTCTCGGACTTCCACGGGTCGCCGCTGCGGTTCTCCAGCCAGACGCGGTTCAACTTTACTTCATTCGAGGCTTCTGCGGTGTGAATGCGCACCCTGAGTTCCTCGCCCGGCATAACGCTGCGCGGCATCTCGTCGGCGGAACTGCCTCCTGCGCCAGCATTCTCAACCTTGTCAGCCTTGGTGGTAAAGGCGATCAGATCAAGGCTGAGAAGTTCCTTGAATGCATCTTGGAATTCGTCGGTTTTTGCGTCAAGTTCGAAGAGCACGGAGGCTTTTGAACGTGCATCAAGATTGCTCGAGGCCACCCGTGAGCGTAGGTTGATGGCCTGCCTGTATACCGAAGCCAGCCTGTGCGCTGCAAGATACCGGTCTGCCCCGACTGCTTGAATCTTGAATGAATTCTGGAGACGTTCAATGCCCGCGGCAATTTGTTGCAATTCCATCGTAAGCCACGTGGGAGGCGTTCCAGTCGCCAAGTTAGCCAGGCCCTCGATTCGGTCGTTGATCTGTACATCATAGTTGTGGAAGAGGCCGCCCGGTTCTCCGTGGATTCTGGGGAGAGTCTGCGCGGAGGGAACCACGGCCCACAAGTGATAACTGGCCGTTGCCGGTCCGCTCAGCGCCGGATTCGCGCCGCCGTTCTGCGACCTCTGCTGACCCCATCCTTCGCGCGCAATCTGCGCGTAGCTGCGCCCGAGCGTCGGATCTAATGTACCCACCTGAATCGTCACATCGGTTGAAGGCGCGCCCTCGATCCACTCGCCGGTCACGTAATTTTTGAAACGCGCCGGAGCCCATTTTCCCGTCGCGTAGTCGAACATTCCCTTCTCGGTGATCGGCGCAAAGGGCACCATCGAGTAGACAGCGAGCGGCTGCCAGGGTTGCAAACCGTCCTTCAGTTGCTCGGGAAAAATCTTCGGGTCTCCGGCAGCCTTGAAGACTTCCTGAGCAATCTCTCCGGAAACCTGATGGTGGCCGTGGCCGTCGGTAATGCCGCCAACAAAAGTCGAGACAATCACCTGCGGACGCTCGCGTCTGACAGCTAGAACAGCGTCATAGAGCACGCGCTCATGACCCCATTTTGCGAAGGACTCCTCTTGCGTTTTTGAGAAGCCGAAGTCCGCCTCCGTCCCCCAAAGCTGCTTGACTCCGTAATACTCGTCAGCCCGGAGCAATTCATTGGTCCGGATCAGCCCCAGCGCGTCGTCCGCGTCAGCGCTCATGGCGTTCTGCCCGCCCTCGCCGCGAGTGAGCGTCAGCAACGTCACCCGCGCGCCCATGCCGCGCGACAAGTAAGTCAGCAGAGCGCCGTCCTCATCATCCGGATGCGCGACGATCATCATCACGCTGGCCGTGGTCGAGAGGCGCTTCAGCGATTGTTCAAGAGCAGCCGCGCCGCGATCTTCGGCGATGGGCTGAGCGATCTCGCTCGCCTCGGGCAGCGGAATCGCCGCCAACGCGCGCTGCTCCGACAGAGCCGCCTGCTGTGCCGTCAGCGGCAGCACGCCCGCCGCCATCAGGCTCACAAAAGCCGCCAAAACTACTGCATGAAGTATCCGCTCGATTCGAATCATCGCTGTCGTCAGTGTACAATCCGGGGAGCGAAAGAACCTCATGCAAACTGCCCCACTCACCTCCGCCAGCACCCTCCAGCGCCGCATCGGCCTGCGCTCGGCGGTGACCTTGAATATGCTGGAGATGATCGGCGTCGGGCCGTTCATCGCGCTGCCATTGGTGATTGCCGCAGCAGGCTACCGGCTCTCGGTCTGGGCCTGGGTGCTGGGCGCGTTGATCGCCGTGGCTGACGGACTGGTCTGGGCCGAGCTGGGCGCGGCCTTCCCGCGCGCCGGCGGCTCGTACGCTTTTTTGCGCGAGATCTACGGCCCACAACGCGCAGGCAATTGGCTCAGCTTTCTCTACGTCTGGCAGGTCAGCTTCACCGCGCCCCTCGCCATCGCCTCCGGCTGCATCGGCCTGTCGAGCTTCCTGGCCTGGTTTTGGCCCGGGCTGGACGGCGCGCCCTTCGCCGCTTTGCCGATGCTGCACTATACGGGCCTTGCCGCATGCGCAGCCTGCCTGCTGGTCACGGCGCTGCTCTATCGCAATCTGAGCGCCGTCACGCGCCTCGCCTGGGTGCTCTTTGCCGGAGTTCTGGCCGCCATCGCCGGAGTCATCTTCTCCGGTTTCGCGGGGGCGGCTCAAACCGGCGGCTGGCAGATGCCGGCCGCGCCAGCGCTCACTCTCCCCGTGGCTCTCGGCGGGCTGGCGCAGGCCACGCTGCTCACGACCTATTGTTATTGGGGCTACTACAACATCTGCTTCCTGGGCGGCGAGGTGCGCAAGCCCGAGCGAACCATTCCCCGCGCCATTCTGCTTTCGGTCCTCTTTGTCGCGGCGTTTTACGTGCTGATGAACCTGGCCGCACTGCCTTCCATGCGCGATGCCGCCACGCACGTCGCTGCCGGAGCCACAGTCCGCCTGCAACTGGTGGCCGACATTACCAGTTCTGCCTTTGGCAGCCTGGCCGGCCACATGATGGCCGCGTTGATCGTCTGGACGGCCTTTGCCTCGGTCTTTTCGCTGCTGCTCGGCTACTCGCGCGTGCCCTACGCCGCCGCCCGCGATGGCAACTATTTTCGATTTTTGGCCGCCGTGCATCCCAAGCACAACATTCCTCACCGCTCGCTTGTCGCACTAGGAGCAGTCGCCGCCGCCTTCTGCTTCTTCTCGCTGGCGCAGGTCATCACGATGCTGGTCATTACCCGCATCCTGCTTCAGTTTTTCCTGCAACACGTTGGCGTCATGCTGCTGCGTGCGCAACAGCCGGAGCTGGCACGGCCCTTTAGAATGCCGCTCTATCCGCTGCCTCCGCTCGTGGCCATGGCCGGCTTTGTCTTCTTGTTGGTATACCGCAGCCACGCCCTCGGCGGCCTGGCCGTAGCGGCTGGAATCGCCCTCTCCGGCTCGCTGATCTACCTGCTTCGCGCCCGCCGTCTCTGCCAATGGCCCTTCGCACTTTACAATCAAAAATGATGAACACTCCGACCCACGCCCAGCAATTGCTCTCGATTCTCGCCCGCTTGAGCTTCCGCCTTGGCCACTTCAAGCTCTCCTCCGGCGGCGAAAGCGACTACTATGTTGACTGCCGCACCACCACGCTTCACGCCGAGGGCGGTCGCCTCACCGGCCACGCCGTCCTTGAGCTGCTCGAAGAGCACGGCATTGTGGCCGAGGCCGTCGGAGGCCTCACCATGGGCGCGGACCCCATCGTCAGCAACGTGGCCACCGCCAGCGCCCAACGTGCCTTATCCGATCCGGCGCAATCGAAGTTCGGCGCGCATTTGCTGCACGGCTTCCTGGTGCGCAAGGCCGAGAAGGCCCACGGCACTGGCCGACGCATCGAGGGCTTCTGCCGCGAAGGCGCCCGGGTGGTGATCGTGGACGACGTCTGCACCACCGGTGCCTCCACCATCAACGCCATTGAAGCTGCCCGCGAGGCCGGAATGTTCGTCGCCGCCGTAGTCTGCCTGGTCGAGCGCGAAGAAGCCAACGGCCGCCCCGCCATCGAAGCTGTCGCGCACGGCGCACCTTTCCTCAGTCTTTTCACCGCAAAGGAAGTTCGCGCGGAACACGTAAAACAATTATCTGCCGCCAAATCCTAGCCATAACGCTCCTCACTCACAAAAAAGGCCGATCCACAAACCGGACCGGCCCTTTATTAAATCGCTAACTCGCTGCCTTGCTGACCTATCGCCCAGCGCTCCCGCTTGACGCAGTCTGCGTTCCGTCTTGATCGCTCGAATTCGACAGCAGCCGCACCTCGACGCGCCGATTCTGCTTGCGCCCTTCGGCGGTTGTGTTCGGCGCCACTTCCTTATCTTTGCCAATGCCGATCAGATAGAAGCGATGTGCGGGTATCGCATACTTCGAGGCCAGATACTGCACCACCGCATCGGCCCTCCGCTGGCTCAGATCGTAGTTATACTGCGCTGGCCCGGATGAATCCGTCCCGCCGGTCACTTCCAGTAGGAAACCCTTCGCCGAACCAAGCTGTGCAGCAAAGGTGTCCAATTGATCGCGGTCTTCCTTGGTCAGCACAGCCTTGTCGAAGCCGAAGGTCACAGCAACATTCGCCACCGGCTTGTAATCGTCCAGCCCCTTGATCACGCTCTCCAGCGAGTCAGCGCGGTTGACAGCGAAGTTGGCCGAAGACTCAGCATCGCCAGCGGCTTTGCTCGCGTTCTGCGCGTTTTGATTCGCGCTGTCTGCCGTACCCTGCGCCTGCCTTATCCCCGCCTGCGCTCGGTCGTCCACATCGTGCATCTGCCGGTTGTTGCTGGCTGTCTTGTCTTCCAGTTGATTGGCTTGGTCCACCAGAGGCGCAGTCTGGTTGCGCACATAATTCTTGGTCGCGCACCCCGTCGCGCCCGCCACCGCCAAACCCGCCGCCAAACTCATCACTCCAAACCGATACGAATTCATAGACTCATTCCTTTCTCCGCCACGCTCCTTGCCTCGCGGCATATCCGCTGACGGAACTGGCTCTTCCTCTAGTTCGCTAGAAAGCATCCTGTAGGCCAAACACAAGAACTCCGTAATACTCTGAAAATAAACATATTGCATTTATTGCTCGACTGGAACCATTCACCCCAACCATGTAATTTTTACCGGAATCGGTAAGGATTGCGTGACAGAGATCACCAACCACAGACCACCGTTCCAAAACCCGCTATCCTGAATGCACGCTGCGCGAACTCCATGGACCTCTACGAGAAAATCCGCTCACTGCCCACGCAACCCGGCGTGTACCTCTACAAGAACGCCGAGGGCACGGTCATTTACGTCGGCAAGGCCAAGAACCTCCGCGCGCGGGTTCGCTCGTATCTATTGGAGTCTTCGCAGGCCGACGCCAAAACCGGCTCGCTGATGCGCGAGGCCGTCGATCTCGACTACATCCTGGTGGGCAACGAATCCGAGGCGCTGGCCCTCGAAACCAATCTCATCAAAGAGCGCAAGCCACGCTTCAACATCTTGCTCAAGGACGACAAGAGTTATCCCTACGTCAAGCTCACGATGGCCGACCGATTTCCAAAAGTATTTGTCACCCGCCGCCTGCGCAAAGACGGCGCGGCCTACTACGGCCCATACTTTCCCGGCAGCCTGGCCTGGCGCATTGTCGAGCTGATCCATCGCAGCTTTCTCATTCCCAGTTGCAAGGTCGATCTCTCCCGCTATCATCCCCGCGCCTGCCTGCAGTATTACATTCATCGCTGTCTCGGCCCCTGCGTTGAGGAGCTGACCACGCCAGAGATTTACGCCAGCGCCGTGCGCGACGCGCAACTACTGCTCGAAGGCCGTCACGTCGAGCTGGAGCGCACGCTCACCGCGCGCATGGCCGCCGCAGCCGAAGCCGAACAATTCGAGGTTGCCGCCCGCCTGCGCGACCAGTTATCCACCGTTCACCAGCTCCAGGAGAAGCAGCGCGCCGCCACCGCCGAGCAGAGCGACGACACTGATGTCTTCGGCTATCACTTCGAGGCCGGCTCACTGGCCGTCAACCTCTTCCACGTCCGCTCCGGAAAAATCGTTGACCGCCGCGAATTCTTCTGGGAAGATTTGCCGGAACTGCTCGAAGCCGCCGCACCGGAAGAGCCTGACCAGCCAACAATGATGGGTGCCCCAGGTCCCGCTTTTGGGACCTGGGAAACGACAAAGTTGGGTGCGTGTGTCCCAGCTCCCAATTCTGGAAGCCAGGAAACGACAAAGCCAGAACCAATCTTCCACGCCGCCCAGCTTTTTTCCGCCCTCCTCAAGCAGCTCTACATCGGTCAGCAATATGTTCCGCGTTCGATCCTCGTCCCCACCGGCTTCGAGGACCGCGAGGCTCTGGCGGTGCTGCTCACCGAACGCTGTGGCCATCGCATCGAAATCGCCGTCCCGCTGCGCGGCGACAAGCGCTCGCTCGTCGATCTTGCCGGCCAAAATGCCAAGCAGTCGTACACCCAGCGCTTCCGTGTCCTGGAGCCTTCGCGCAAGGCCATTCAAGAGGCGCTCGCCGACGTACTGATGCTCCCTGAGCTGCCCAAGCGCATCGAATGCTTCGACATCTCTCACATTCAGGGAGAGGAGACGGTAGCCTCGCTGGTGGTCTGGGAAGACGGCAAGATGAACAAGCAGGCCTATCGCAAATTTAAGATCAAGACCGTCATCGGCGTGGACGATTTTGCCTCGATGCGCGAGGTGATCGCGCGCCGCTATCGCCGCTTGCTGGATCAGAACAAAGGAACCGATGTTTTGAAAGGGCACGACTTTAGTCGTGCCGAAAACGGCCTCCTATTGGAGGAAGGGGCTTTAGCCCCTGAGGGAAAGGCCTCGAAGGAACCCAACTCTCTCCCCTCCCTCATCCTCGTCGATGGCGGTCTCGGCCAGCTCCACGCCGCCGCTGAAGCCCTGGAATCTCTCGGCCTCACCACTCAGCCGCTGGCCTCCATTGCCAAGCGCGAAGAGATCATCTACCTCTACGGCAACGAAGACGAGCCCATCGTCCTCGACCGCCGCTCGCCCGTGCTGCATCTGGTCCAGATCATTCGCGACGAGAGCCATCGCTTCGCCGTCAGCTATCATCGCCAGCGCCGCACTATGCGCGACCGCGAGTCAGAGATTCTGTTGATTCCTGGCATCGGCCCGCAAACCCGCGAGCGCCTGCTTACCCACTTCGGTAGCCTGCGCGAGGTGCGCCAAGCCACCGCCGAATCGCTCGCCGCCGTCGTTCCCGGCAAAACTGCCGAAGCCATCTGGCGGCACTTCCACGAGGCGCCGCCAGCCGCTTGACATTTCCCCGTCTAAACGCAAAAGGAGGAAGCCGAAGCCTCCTCCCTTTTGCTATATTACGAAGCCGTCTGCCCCACCGCGGGTGGTTAGTCGTTGTAGTTCAGGCCTTCCAGGCCAAGGAAGACCGCGCCGCCGCCCAGCTCTTCTTCAATGCGCAGCAACTGGTTGTACTTGGCGATGCGGTCGGTACGGCTCACCGAGCCGGTCTTGATCTGGCCCACGCCGGTGGCGACGGCTAGATCCGCAATGAAGGTGTCCTCGGTCTCGCCCGAGCGGTGCGAGATCACAGACGTGTAGCCGTAGCGGCGGCCCAAGTCGATGGCCTCCAGTGTCTCGGTGATAGTGCCGATCTGGTTGAGCTTGATCAGAATCGAGTTCCCCACGCCCTCCTCGATGCCGCGCTGCAAGCGCTTGATATTGGTCACAAAGATGTCGTCGCCCACTAGTTGAATGCGGCCACCCAGCTTGTCGGTAAGAATCTTCCAGCCCGCCCAGTCGTCCTCGGCCAACCCGTCTTCCAGCGAGACGATCGGATACTGGCGGCTCCAGTTGTCGTAGAAAGCCACCATCTCCTCGCTCGTTAGCTCGCGCTTGTCGCTCTTCTTGAAGACGTACTTGCCGGTCTCCTTGTCATAAAACTCACTCGACGCCGGGTCAAGGGCAATGGCAATCTGCTCGCCGGGCTTATAGCCGGCCAGTTCGATAGCCTCGAGAATAACTTCGATAGCCTCGCTGTTGGACTTGAGCGAAGGAGCGAAGCCTCCCTCGTCGCCCACTGCGGTGTTGTAGCCCTTCTTCTTCAGCACGCCGCGTAGCGTGTGGAAGGTCTCCGCGGACCAGCGCAGCGCCTCCGAGAAGCTCTCCGCGCCGACCGGCATGATCATGAACTCCTGAAAGTCCACGTTGTTGTCGGCGTGCGCTCCGCCATTCAGCACATTCAGCATCGGCGTGGGCAACACACTGGCATTGACACCGCCCAGATACCGGTAGAGCGGAACCTCGAGGGTCTGGGCCACGGCGCGCGCGGCAGCCATCGAGACGGCCAGAATGGCGTTCGCGCCCAGCTTCGCCTTGTTCCCTGTGCCGTCAAGCGCAATCATCGTCTGGTCGATCAGCCGCTGATTCGAGGCGTCCATGCCTTCCAGCTCCGGCGCAATCACGGTCTCCACATTGGCCACCGCCTGCAAGACGCCCTTGCCCATGTAATGGCCCTTGTCGCCGTCGCGCAGTTCCACGGCCTCATGCTCACCGGTAGAAGCGCCCGAGGGCACGATCGCGCGGCCCAATGCTCCGCTTTCCAGAATCACGTCAGCTTCCACGGTCGGATTGCCGCGCGAGTCCAGAACCTCGCGGGCGCGAATAGCAACAATCTCAGTCATATCAGTCCTCATAATGCGGTGATGTAGCCGGTCGTTCAGTTTTGGACGGCGATCCACGGCAAGAATCTCTCCAGCGGCACTTTGAATCGACTTCAGAAGCTGCTGCACGTTCGCAATTTCCTCTCCGTCCCAGGGTCAAAACGGGTTGATCTCTCGCAAGGATTCTAGCAAATCGGACCGGCACGGGGAATGAAATAGCAGTCGCGGCTCCGAATCGTCACCAGCGTGGGAAGTGTGCCAGAGTGGGTTGCCTTGGTTGATTCGTGCCGCCGGAGGCACTCGTCCTAATGCCGATTATCCCACCAGGGGATGATGCGCGTTAGCCTTATTGTAGTTGAGTTAGCGCATGGCCGCGGAACCTGCCTGCGTGCCAGACGCAACTCTTTCCTCGTCGCGGGGTCTAAACACATAGCGAGTTCTTAGCCCGCACAGCGAAAAAGGAGACTTGGATGAAGCAGCCGATTCTTGTATGCGCCTGGATGTTGATGGCCACCGCCGCATTGGCAGCGCAGGAGACAGGTCAGTCTGGCTCCTACCAGGGAACCTCGACGCCGCCCCCGGACGACACTATTGTGACCACCACGACGCCCCTGGCCAAGCCTCCGGCTGGGAAGCCAGCCGCTGCCGCGCAGTATCAACTTCCTGCGCCGGCTCCGGTGCAGCCCCAGCTCGCCCCACCAGCTCCCGCCCTCAGCGCTACTGACCCGGACGGTGGAACTGTAGCCGTCGAGCAGAGCGCTCCTGCTTCACAAGAGCCAACTTTGATCATGCGCAGCTATACCGTGAATCCGAATGGCAATCCGACCGGCGATCCGGACGGCGATATCGTCCATCCGCGTCCCTTGCGCCCCGGAGAACTTCCCGAAGGAACCTCGATTCGCGTCCGCCTGCTAGGTCAGCTTTCGACAGTGAGCAGCGAGAGGGGCGAGGCCTTTCGCAGCCGCGTGGCCTCGGACGTTTTGCTGGGCGGCCAGGTACTGATCCCCGCCGGAACAGAGATTGACGGCCGTGTAGCGGAGGTCTCCAGCGGCCATACCGGCGGTCACGGCTCCATGCGGCTACAACCCGAGACGCTCATTCTGCCCGACGGCTCCCGCTTCCGCTTGCACGCCGAGATCACCGGAACACCCGGCTCCCACACCAAAGTCAGAAGCGAAGGAGTGATAGTTCCCAACTCGCGCCTGAAGAGCGACAGCATTCAATACGGCGGCGCGGTGGGCGGCGGAGCCATCACTGGAGCGATTCTAGGCGGACCGGTAGGCGCTTTGGCCGGCGGCGCAATCGGCGCCGGCGTCATCACCGCGCACCTGCTGACCAGCCATCCCCAGGCCAAGCTAGAATCCGGCGCTGCGCTGCTCTTCACCCTGACCGAACCGCTTCAAATGGCCCCAGTCACTTCCAGCGGCAACTGAGTAGCGCGTCTGGCTCGATTACCACAATGTTGCCCCGGGTCTCTATTCTGAGACCTGGAAGTTAGCCGCTAATCCGGATGGAACCGCCGCGTCTCCGTCCGCGTATCATCTTCCCAGCGCCCTCCCTCGGCGTCCAACACTCATGCAGACGTTCTCCGACACTCTCGGCCAGGTCATCCGCGCCATCATGGCCAACAAGCTGCGCTCCTTCCTGACCATGTTTGGGATCGCATGGGGTGTCGGTTCCCTGCTGGTGCTGGTGGGCCTCGGCGAAGGCTTCCGCTCCGGCCAGCACAAGGAACTTTCCCAATTCGGCAACGATGTTGTCATGGTCTTCAACGGCACCATCCCTGCGCTGGCCAACCAGCACACCGGAATGCGTCCCTACGAACTCACACTCCGCGACGAGGCGGACATGGGTCGTTTGCCTGAGGTCCGGGCCGTGACCAGCGAGCTGGCGCGCTCCGATCTCTACGAGGTCAGCCAGTGGAGCAACACCTCTGGTCACCTTTCCGGAACCGAACCCAGCTACACCGTCGTCCGCTACCTTCCCATTGCTGCCGGCCGCTATTTCGATGACCAGGACATCCGCGAGGCGCGCCGCGTCGCGTTCGTTGCATCCAAGACCGCTTCAATCCTCTTTCAAGGCCGTCCGATGATCGGAGAAACCATCATGATTGGTGGAACCGATTTCACCGTGATCGGCGTGGGGGCGCAGGTCGGACGCGGTAACAACACCTACGACGACGAGAAAATCTTCATTCCCGTCACCACCATGCTCGAGTTGTTTCCCCTCAAGGGTGACAACATCCCCCAGGACGCGCTGACCTCCATTCAATACAACCCCACCATCAAGAACGACAACATCGCCGCCGACATCGCTGTTCACAAGGTGATCGCCAAAAATCACGGCTTCGATCCTTCGCTCAAAGATGCCTTCAACGAATGGGATACGATTGAGGAGTCGCACATTATCGGCATCATCTTTACCTCGATGGACATCTTCCTGGGCGGCGTGGGTGTCGTGACCCTCGGCCTGGGCGCCGTCGGCATTATCAACATCATGCTGGTCTCGGTATCGGAGCGGACGCGCGAGATTGGCCTGCTGAAGGCCATCGGGGCCACCAAACGCAGCATCATGGCGCAGTTCTTCTGGGAGGGTCTGCTGCTGACCGGCATTAGCGGAGGGATCGGCATTGTGGCGTCGGCGGGGTTCATGTGGGTGCTGCAACTGGCGTTAACGGACAAGATGCCGGGCTGGGATCCACCGCGGCTAGTGCCGTGGTCGGCGGCTCTGGCCCTCGGGGCGCTCACCATTTGTGGCATCGCGTCAGGGCTCTACCCGGCCAGCAAAGCTGCCGCATTGGACCCGATCGAGGCCTTACGGAAAGAGTAGGAAGTGCAGCGAACAGCTGATAGCTGAAAGCTCAAAGGATTCGTATGCTCAAAGACATTCTCGCACAAGCCTGGGAGGCGATGCTCTACAACCGCCGCCGCACGGCAATCACCACGATCGGCATGGCCTGGGGCATTGCTACGGTGGTGCTGCTGCTGGCCTACGGAAATGGCTTCAGCACCGCCATCGAGACCATCTTCGCGCAATGGGGAACGAATACGATCGGCTTTTTTCCCGGCCGCACCAGCCAACAGGCCGGCGGTGACAAGGCCGGCGTAAAGGTCCGTCTCACCCTGGACGACGTCGATCGCGTCAGCGCCATGCTGCCGGAGATCACGCACATCTCGCCCACCGAGTACAAGGACGTGACTGTGCAGAACGACCTGCACACTTATACCTGGACGGTGGTCGGTTCGCGCGCCGCATACGCCGACATTATCCGGCTCGTTCCCGACCAGGGCCGCTTCTTCAACGGCGCCGAGGATCAGCAGCGGGCGCACGTCTGCGTTCTGGGCTCCGAGGCCAAGACCAAGCTCTTCAGCGGTGGATGGGCGCTGGGAGAGACCATCCGCCTCAACGGCGTGATCTTTACCATCGTCGGCGTGCTCAGCCCCAAGATGCAAGAGACAAACGACAACATCAACCGCACGATCTACGTGCCGTTCAACACCATGAGCGATCTGAAGGACACGACGTACCTCGACGGCGTCTGGATCGGCTATCACGGTGACTACGAGAAGATCGAAAAGACGATCCGGGAGACGCTGGGCGCCGCACACCACTTCCGGCCCACGGATCACGACGCCCTCCACGTCGCCAATCTGCGCACCCAGCTCCACCAGTTCCAAATCCTTAGCATCGCCCTGCAAGTCTTGCTCTCGCTGGTGGGCGCGCTCACGCTGGGAATTGCCGGCATCGGGCTGATGAACATCATGCTGGTCTCGGTCCAGCAGCGCACGCGCGAAATTGGCGTCGAGAAGGCGCTAGGCGCGCGCAAGCACCAGATACTCACGCAGTTTCTGGCCGAGGCCTTGGCCATCACCACAGTAGGCGGCGTGAGCGGCATTGCGCTGGCCTACGCGGTTTCGATCATGGTGGGGAGAATCACGTTTTACAGCGCGGTAGCCACTCACGCCGAGGACGCGGATATCCGTCTCATCATCTCACCAGCGTCGGTCATTGTAGCCACTCTGATTCTGGCCCTCACCGGCCTGGTCAGCGGCATGATTCCTGCCATCCGCGCCGCCAACCTGGATCCGATCGAAGCATTGCGCTACGAGTGATTCATCGATTTTGCAAAAGGAAAGAGTACGCACATGGAACAATTACGCGCGGAAGAAAGTTTGGTTGAGCAGCAAAGCCCATCACTCGACACGCTGGCACGGCGGGCGGGCGCTGTCTACTTGACCTACATCGCTTTCATTGCATCCTCAGGCATTATGCAAAGCCATCAGGTGGTTTGGAGTGATCTGAACGCCACGGCGCACAACATTCAGCAATCCGTTCTGTTCTTCCGCTTTGCGTTCCTCGCCGAGATCGTCGCCACTCTTCTCTTCCTCTGCGCCACCTGGTCCTATTATGTTCTGTTGAAGCCAGTCGGCAAGAATCTGGCTTTGCTGCTGGTGCTGCTCAACCTTGCCGGAGTCGCTGTGGAATGTGCTTCAGCGATCATCCACTTTGGCGCTCTGAAATGCTTGACCGATACCGACCTACTGCACGGTTTCACGCCGGATCAGATGAAGGCTGCAGCGATGCTGTTGCTGCGCGTCGGCGGATCGGGCATGATTGTGGCCAACTTGTTCTACGGCGCATGGCTCTTTCCCTTCGGCCTGCTGGTCTATAAATCGGGATTTATTCCGCGCTTCTGGGGTGTATTGCTGATCGCTGACTGCTTCTGCCTCTGGATTAGCTTTGTGCAGATGTGTCTGTTTCCATCGTATGAGAAATGGACCTACCCGCTCTTTCCCATCATGTTTGTCGCGGAGGTGGGCGCAGCGCTTTGGCTGGTCATCCGGGGCGCCAATGGCAAGCAAATCCAGCAAGCCACAGCATAATCCAGGTCACTACACCGGCGGCAGCGCATCCACCACCGGAATGCCGGGCGGCGGGTTAAAGTGGAAGGTGTCTGCTGGAATCGCCACGTTGGGCTGCTCGCCGCTGAAGGTGAAGCGGGTCAGCGCGCCGTCAATCTCTTCAATCTCGATTCCGGTAATTGCGCCGTCGGCGGTCACGGTGAGAGCAAGCCGCGCGACCGTCTTCTCCTGGCCCTTGGGCTGGCCGCTCAACGTGAACTCGCCACCAGCGGCCGGGGCCATTTTCAGGTTGTTCACTTCCCTTTCCAGCTCCGTGCGGCCCAGCAGAAAACGCAAGGGCGAACGCAGGTCGTCTAGTTGTTTGGCGGGAATGCGCTGCACTTGAGAGTCGCCGCGCGAGTAGAACCAGGCAAACCGGCCGTCCAGCACAAACAGCTTGCCGGCGGGCTCGCTGTAATCCCACTTCATGCGGCCTGGCTTCGACAGCAGTAGCGTGCCGCTCTCGGAGCGCCTCAGCCCCAGCCCCTCATAGCTCTCGATGAAGCCGGCCTTGAGCGAATGCAGTTGGTTGTAATGGCGGTCAACGCGCTGCGCCAGTTCCAACGCCGAGTTCTGCGCGGAGTTCTGGGCGGAGTCCTGCGCGCCCGGCGCGCGCTGCTGGGCACAGAGACAAATGGATAGCTGCGCCGCGGCCAGAAGCAGGTAGCCGCCGCGCCTGGTGAGTCTGCTCTTGCTCATTGGACAAGCTGGGTGCAGTTGCTCCCACCCGCGGGGTCTTGCTTGATGGGTCCGCTGTCGTCGCCGCAGAAGCCGATGTCGCCGGTCTTGCCCACAGTCTGCGGAATGGCGGTGACCGTATAGCCGGTAGCGCGATCCGTGCCGCTGACCGTCACCTTGCTCGAGCAAGTGATCGAGAAGATATAGCCGGATTTGTAGCCCGAGGTAAGGTCGCCCTGCAGAATCTGCGCTGAGGTGGACGAGGCGGGACCGGCTCCCTGGTCGCCTCCAAGGGCGGTCAGCGTGCAGGCATAACCGTTGGCAGGGTACGTGGACGAGTACATATTCTCCGCCTGCTGGATGGCCCGGATCGACTGAATCGCCGAGGTCCGGTTAGCGCTCTTCTTCAAGCTGCCAATCGTGGGAATCGCCATCAGCATCAGGATCAAAATAATGGCGATCACGATCAGCAACTCCATCAAGGTAAAACCGTTCGGCTGCCGAAAACATTTGGACTTTGGTTCGCGGCGGGGGCTGGCGTTCAATTTCTTGCAATTCATGGATTTCAATGCCTCTTGGAGCGGCCGTTGACTTTGGCCCTATCGAGAAAATCCTACAACGTATGGACGCGAAAGGGAAATCGAACGCTCAAAACAGCCGTCTGCTATCAGCTTTCAGTCGTCAGCTAATTGTTGCAAGGCTAGTAAATCAATTTGATATCCACGGCTGTAAGCTGTCCGCTGCACTTCAACACCCCAGCCTCTCCCGCTTCAGCTTGACCCCATTCAGACGCCCCAGCAGCGTGACGGCGATACGCTCGGAATCGAAGAGGCGCTGGGCCATCCTCTGCACCTGCGCCGCGTCCACCTCGTCAATGTGCGCGATGATCTCGTCCGCGGTAATGAACTCGTGAAAGTACATCTCCTGCCGCGCCAGGTTGGCCATGCGCGCATTCGAGCTCTCCATGCCCATCAGGATATTGCCCTTCACCTGGTCCTTAGTGCGGGTCAGTTCTTCCTCGCTCAGCGGCTCTCGTTTCAGCTTGCAGAATTCCTCTACGATCAGCTCCACCACCTCCACCGCCTTGCCCGCCGAGGCACCCGCATAGACGCAAAGCGTTCCCGTGTCGCGATAAGGGCTCAGGTCGGAGTAGATCGAGTAGGCCATGCCCCGCTCCTCGCGGATCGTCTGGAAGAGACGCGAGCTCATGCCGCCGCCCAGCGCGGTATTCAAAATCAGCGTGGCGTAGCGGTTCTCGTCGGTGATGGGAGGAGCGGGCACACCCAGGCAGATCTGCACCTGCTCCAATGATTTTTTGTTGCGCAACACAATGCGCGCGGCGGCTTCGGGAGCGGGCTGCTCATGCAGTGTGGCACCCCCGGCCAGCGTCGCAAACTTCTCCGCCACTGCCTCCACGAATCGGTCGTGCTCAAGGTTGCCGGCCGCGGAGAAGATCATGTTGCCGCCGTGAAAGCGATCGCCATGATAAGCTGCCAGGCTCTGACGGTCCAAGCTGGCCACCGTCTCCGTGGTGCCCAGAATCGGCTTGCCCAGAGGATGATCCTTCCAGAAGGCCTGGATAAACAGCTCGTGGACCAACACATCCGGATTGTCCTCGTCGATCTTGATCTCTTCCAAAATCACGCCGCGCTCGCGCTCGATCTCCGCTGCGGCGAAGGTTGGGTTGAGCACCAGGTCGGAGAGCACGTCCAGCGCTATCGGCATATGCTCGGCCAGCGACTTGACATTGAAGCAGATCGTCTCCTTGCCGGTAAACGCGTCCAGATTGCCGCCAATCGAATCCATCTCGCGGGCAATGTGCAGCGCCGAGCGGGAGCGCGTGCCCTTGAAGAGCATATGCTCCACAAAGTGCGAGATGCCGTTCATCTCCGCCGCCTCGCAGCGCGATCCGGATTTGATCCACACCCCCATCGCCACTGAACGCATATACTCCATGCGCTCGGTCAGAACGATCAGCCCGTTCGGCAGTTCAGTGCGGCGAAGATTTCGCTCGGTAGTCATCGTCATTCGCTTCTCAGTCGTCCGTTCTCGGCTATTACAGCCCATGGGCCGAATTCGATTGTAGGCCAAAGCACCTGCGACCGAACGGGAAATGCTCTATCCTGAGCCAAGCCATGCAGGATGATTTTCCCCAACTCGCCCAGTATGACGCAAGCCTTCCGACCGGCAAAGGCCGTTCAATCCCCTCAGGGCGAACGCTCTTCGGTCTCGACGCAGAGGCGCTGGCAGCACGTATGGTCGAAGCGGGCGAGCAAGTCTGGCGCGGCCGTCAGCTTGCTGAAGCTCTTTATCGACAACGAATTACCGAATTAAGTGAAATCAGCACATTCGCCAAGCCCTTGCGTCAGCGGCTTGCCGCAGACGGCTGGCAGGTGGGCCGTCCGGCGATTGCCCAGCTCTTCGAATCCGCCGATGGAACCGAGCGCTACCTGATTCAGTGCCCGGGCAACGACAGCCTGACCGTCGAAACCGTTTGGATGCCTGAGGGCGACGATGGCGAAACCGGCGACGGCACTGACGCGAATGAACCAGAGAGCCTGAATGCCACACCGCAGTTGTCCGAAGTCGATCAGCCTCACCGTAGGCGTCGCGCCACACTTTGCCTCTCCAGCCAGGTCGGCTGCGCGGTCAACTGCCAATTCTGCCTGACCGCCAAGCTCGGCCTCCAGCGCAATCTGACGGCGGGCGAGATCGCCGGCCAGGTACTCGCTGTCTTCGACCGTCACCGCGTCGAAGTGGGCCGCGACCGCGTGAATCTGGTCTTCATGGGCATGGGTGAGCCGTTTCTGAATTACGACAACTTCATGGCCGCAGTGCGCCTGCTGGTGCGCGAGGTTGGCTTGAGCCCACAGCGCATGACCGTCTCCACCTCGGGCATCGTCCCCGGCATCGAACGCTTCGCCGCGGAGCCGCCGGAGTTCCGCCCCAAGCTGGCCATCAGCCTCAACGCCCCCAATGACGCGATCCGCAGCCAACTCATGCCTATCAATCGCAAGTGGCCCATCCAGGAGGTGATTGACGCCGTGCGCCTGGTGAAGCTCCGCCCTCGCGAACGCATCACCTTCGAATATGTTCTTCTCGGCGGCATCACCGACCGGCCCCAGGACGCCGCCGAGGCAGCCCACCTCATCCGCCGCTCTGGCCTGCCCGCCAAGGTCAATCTGATCGCCTGGAATCCCGGCCCAGGCATCCATTACTCGACGCCGCAACTCGAAGCCGTCGAAGCCTTCCGCCAAGTGTTGGCCAACGCAGGCATTCCTGCCTACATCCGCCAGCCGCGCGGCCGCGACATCTTCGCCGCCTGCGGTCAACTCAAACGTACTATCGAAGCCTGAAGAACAAGCTATACCTAATCACCCGCGAAATGTGGTGAAAATTCTTGCAAAGCCTACAAGCTGTTTCATAACCTGGTTTTGAAAGGACACGGCTTTAGCCCCTGAGGGAAGCTCTTTTTACGAATTCATCCTTTCGCGGACATAGACAAATGATCCTATTTGCGGCGGACACCACTAGTCGAGTCTTTGTGTTTGCGGCTTTTTGCAGATTATTTTAACCTGCATGGAATTAATCCACTCCGAATAACATCACGAAACGAAAAATATATTATGCAAATCGAGGACATTTTGCTGGTCTGTTTCCAACAGCGAAAACGCCGTTCGCCGCAACCAGTTTCCTCTAGGGACGGAACCAGGCAACGACTGTTGAAATCAACCCGGGAATGTCGGATGGTTTGGCTTCGGCTGCGGCTTCCCAACCGAGTTCACGCAGCGTCTGGCTGGTGATGGGGCCGATAGAGATTGCCGGAAGGTTCGCAAAAGGCCATGGAACTCCGGCTTGGCGGGCAGCTTCGGCCAGGTGCGTGGCGCTGGAAGAGCTGGTGAAAGTGGCGGCGTCGAGTCCTTCGGCCAGCGCATGGCGCAGTTGCTCCGGCGCGGCTTTGGGCAACACGTTGCGATAAGCCTCGACCACTTCGACCTCTGCGCCAGCCGCGCGCAATGCATCGGGAATTACGTCGCGCGCAACGGCTGCGCGGGCCAAGAGAATGCGTTTGCCGCGAACCCTTTCACTTAGCGCAGAAACCAAGCTTTCGGCGACGTAGGTTTCCGGGACCAAGGCAACTTGCAAGCCAGCACTCCGCGCCGCGGCAGCCGTAGCTTCGCCGACCGCTGCAACCTTCATGCGAATCGGCTGCTCCAGCGCAATCCCCAACACAGCAGCCCGCGCGGCGATCGCTCGCACCGCATTGCCGCTGGTAATAATCAGCCAGTCATATCGATCCAGGTTTCTCAGGGCGTCATCCAGCGGCGCATACGATTCCGGCGCAACAATCTCCAGCACCGCAACCTCGACCGGCTCGGCTCCCAGCTTGCGTAGCCCTTCGCTGAGATTGCTGGCCTGATGCAAGGCGCGCGTCACCAGAACGCGCCTTCCGTCCAACGACAGCGCACTCACTGTGCCCCCCCGCCGATGACAGCCGCAAGCAGTGGCCCTGCTCCCGCGTCGAGCAGCATTTGCGCAGCCAGATGGCCCAGAGCCACCGCGTCCGCATCCGCATGAGGCTCGCGATGACGCGTTCCGCGATGATGGATGCGCACCGCTCTTCCGCTCTGCGGCGCGGCGACGACAGCAATAATCTCATCCCATAACTCCGCGCCTTCACTGGACGCGCGGCAGTGAACGCCGATGGGAACCTGGCAGCCTCCGCCGAGAGCAGCCAGCGCGGCACGCTCGGCAGTGACGGCAAAGCGCGTGGCCGCGTCGTCGAGGAAGCGAACCGCGGCGATCGTCGCAGCATCGTCTATGCGCGTCTCGATGCCCAGAGCGCCTTGCCCGGCCGCTGGACAAAAAACTCTTGGTTCCATCCGTTCGCGGAGCCACTCGATCTTCCCCAAGCGATCCAGGCCGGCGGCGGCGAGCAGAATCGCATCCACCTGCCCTTCGGCCAGCTTGCGCAGGCGCGTGTCCACGTTACCGCGAAATTCTTTCGCCTCGATGTCGGGCCGCAACGCCTTCAACTGCGCCCGCCGCCGCTGGCTGCTGGTGCCGACACGCGCGCCCTGCGGCAGAGCGGCAAGAGTTGTAAAGTTCACTGAAACGAATGCGTCTCGCGGGTCCACGCGCGCGGGCGTAGCGGCCAGCGCGAATGGCTCTGGAAGCTCGGTCGGCAGGTCTTTGAGCGAGTGTACGGCCAGATCGACGCGCCCTGCGGCCAACGCCTCTTCGATCTCTCTTGTGAACATACCTTTCGAGCCTACTTGAGCAAACGCGACTTCCTGCAAGCGGTCGCCAGTCGTCTTGATGATCTCGATCTCGACCGTGTGGCTCTGGCCGCGCAGCAGCGCAGCAATATGATTGGCCTGCCACAAGGCAAGTTGCGAGCCGCGGCTTCCGATGCGCAGCTTCATGGGCGGCTCTCCTCGCTGCTCTGCCTCGATTGCATTTCCTCTGCCTCAAGATTCTCTGCGTCCTGTTCGATTGCGCTCACCGGCAGCGACCAGGTCTCGCAGAGTGCTTCCAGGCGCACGGCATCATTTTCGCGGGCGGCCTGCTTGAGCGCCTGCATCGGCGGATGAAGAAATTTGTTGACCAGACTGCGCGTCAGCGCCTCGACGGCCGCAGCCTGTTCGGCGCTCAACGGACCCAGCCGAGCTTGTGTGCGCTTCAACTCCGTAATGCGAATCTCCTCGGCCCGATTCTGCAGCGCGACGATGGCCGGGGTGATGTTGACGGCGCGCTGCCGCTGATGGAAGAGCTCGACCTGGGTGGCAATCAGCGCTTCGGCGTCCTCGGCCTCGCGGCTGCGATCAGACCGGTGCGCCGCTGCCACCTGTTCGAGGTCGTCGATGTCATAGACAAAGATGCCCTCCAGCTTGCCCATCTCCGGGTCTACGTCGCGGGGCACCGCCAGGTCGATAAAGAACATCGGCTGGTTGCGGCGGCGATGCAGAAACGCGCGGCCGTGCTCGCGGCCAAAGATGGGATGCGGCGCGCTGGTCGAGGTGATCACGATGTCAGCCTGGCTAGCTGCCTCATGCAACTGGTCCAGCGGAACCACGCTTCCGCCGAATGCATCTGCCATTAACCGCGCGCGCTCCTGGGTGCGGTTCCAAACCAGAATCGTTCCCGCTCCCTTTTGCGCTAGATGCCGCGCGGCCAGTTCGCTCATCTTGCCCGCGCCCACCAGGAAGACGGTGCGTCCTTCGAGCGATCCGAAGATCTTGCGCGCTAGATCCACGGCCACCGAAGCAATCGAGACCGAGTTCAAGCCAATCTCGGTTTCAGTTCGGACCTTCTTGGCGGCGGCAAAGGCGCTCTGCAACAGGTGTTCGAGCTGGCCGCCCACGGCGCCCGAGGCGCGGGCCACGGCGAAGGCATCTTTCACCTGGCCCAGAATCTGCGGCTCGCCCACAACCATCGAATCCAGGCTGGCGGCCACGCGGAACAAATGACGCACGGCCTCCTGGTCGCGATGTTCGTAGAGGTGCGGAGCTAGCAGCGCTGCATCCAGTCCGAAGTGGCTGTGCAGAAATGCGGAGAGATCCGTGGCCGGTGATTCCACGGCGGCCAGAATCTCCACGCGGTTGCAGGTGGAGACGATCATGCACTCGGTTACGCCGGGCACCGCGGCCAGCGCGCGCGTCGTCTCCGGAAGGTCGTCGCGCGAGATCGCAATCCGCTCACGCACCTCGATGGGCGCGGTCTTGTGGTTGACGCCAATGAGGACGAGGCTCATGGCGCGCCGAACCTGTGGACGCGGCTGAAGACATTGGCGGCAAGCACGGCCAGCATCACCAGGAAGACCGCGCCGGAGAGATATGCGGCACGGCGTCCGCGCAGGCCAGCCGAGCGGCGCACAAAGAGCAGCGTGACGTAAACCACCCACATGGCAAAGGAGGCTATAACTTTGGGGTCGTAGAAGTAAGCAGCGCCGCGGGCCGTCTCCTGCGCCAGAACCGAGCCGATCACCAAGCCGGCAGTCATGCAGGGAAAACCGAATTCCAGCGTGGAGTGGGCGATGCGCTCCAGCGTATCGAGCGGCGGCAGCCAGTCGAAGGGAAGCCACCAGGAATCCTCGCCGGGCTTGTGCTTGCTCTTAAGGCGGCGCTCTTGAAGGAGATAAAGCAACGAGGCCAGCATACTGAAGCCGAGCGCGACGTAGGCCGCCAGCAGCGCGGCAATATGCGCCACCAGCCAATCGAAGCGCACGCCCGCGGAGGGAAATGTGTAGCGGTCAGGCCCTAAAGCGGGCACAAAGACCGCAAAAAACGTGATTGGCAAGACGAAGACGCCCAGCGAGATTGCATCGTAGAGCCACCAGACGGCGAAAAAAACCGCGGCCACGGCAAGGCCCAACAGCGACTCGACCTCGCGCACTCCCACCGGCATCCAGTGATGCGCCTGGACGAGCATTTCGACGCAGGAGACGAAGTGGAAGAAGAAGGCCAGACCGGCCAGATGAATGCAGCTCTTGCGCCAGCGCTCGATTCCGTAAAGGACGGCCGGAAAGACGGCAATCGAGGCCGCCGCATAGAGGATCACCGCAACTCGGAGCCAAAGCAGGTACATTCGATTCTCACCTTACCGGCGTTAAGAGACAGTATACTGTGACGCAGCTCACTATGCGGAGAGTTGGCTTCCGACTCAAGGCAATCGCGTTAGGAGCAGGAAAAGCCTGCATCCAATCGTTACTAATTAATTACCTGCAAAATCTTTATGCCAAAATGCATATTTTAGGGGGGGT
>Ga0181520_10001899_pt1 | contig 40914 bp, 31 predicted proteins | sample PEATcosm2014_Bin_29_FD_132451 | JGI IMG/M metagenome (GOLD analysis project Ga0181520, IMG submission 132451) | Peatland microbial communities from MTU Mesocosm Facility, Houghton, MI, USA - PEATcosm2014_Bin02_30_metaG | ecosystem: Environmental > Terrestrial > Soil > Wetlands > Peat | place... | reverse complement strand
TTGATGTTATTTGCCGATTTCAACCCTGAACTGGCTAAATTTATACATCAAGCAGCAACCGGTCGTGCGTGTCAGACAATTTCTGGTGCCGGGGTGCTGGCGCACGGACACCCATCCCAACGGGCCTCGTGGCGCGGGCATCCCGCCGGCGGGCTTGGCCGGGCGTCCCGCCCGGTGATAGAACTGGCGGCGAGACGCCGCCAGCACTCGCCGCCGGGGACGGCCGCGCCACCTTTGTGCCGGTTCAAAAACCCGAGCGCACCATGCTGCCGTCCCGGCGGGACTTTTGCATTTGATAGACGCGATGCCCAGCCATGAATGGCTGCGCCATTGTCACCACGTCGCGTCGCGACTGGCTAACGCCCTTGGCCACACGCCGAGGATGGAGGACCACCCGCGCTCTGAAAATGCCGGATCAAGACATGGTCCCCGCCATATTTTGCTCGCCGCCGGCGCCCGGTTTCCAGTATGGTGAAAAGCATATTATGGAACCGCAAGGAGACATCGCATTGATCGGTCTGGCCGTCATGGGCCAGAATCTCATTCTCAACATGAACGACCACGGTTTTACCGTTGTCGCCTACAACCGGACCGTCGAAAAAGTTGACCATTTTCTCGCGAACGAGGCGAAGGGCACCAAAGTCATCGGCGCGCATTCCATCGCGGAAATGGTTTCCAAGCTCAAGTCGCCGCGCCGCGTGATGCTGCTCGTCAAGGCCGGCCGGCCGGTGGATGATTTCATCGAGCAGCTCATCCCGCACCTGTCGCCCGGCGACATCATCATTGACGGCGGCAACTCGCTGTTTGAGGACACGAACCGCCGGGTGAAGCATTGCGAGAGCAAGGGGCTGTTTTACGTCGGCACCGGCGTGAGCGGCGGCGAGGAGGGCGCGCGGCGCGGCCCGAGCATCATGCCCGGCGGCTCGCCCGCCGCGTGGCCGCACGTGAAGGATATTTTCCAGGGCATTTCCGCCAAGGTTGAAGGCAATGTGCCGTGCTGCGACTGGGTCGGCGAAAACGGCGCGGGGCACTATGTCAAAATGGTTCACAACGGCATTGAATACGGCGACATGCAGTTGATCGGCGAGGCCTACAACATTTTGAAAACCGGGCTGGGCCTGTCCGCGGCGGAAATCCACGATGTTTTTGCCGAATGGAACACGGGCGAACTGGATTCCTATCTCATCGAAATCAGCCGCGACATCATGGCGTTCAAAGACGCCGACGGCTCGCCGCTGGTGGATCACATTCTCGACACCGCCGGCCAGAAAGGCACCGGCAAATGGACGGTCATCAATTCGCTCGACCTCGGCATTCCCATCACGCTCATGTCCGAAGCCGTCTATTCCCGCTGCATTTCCGCGCTGAAAGACGAGCGCGTGAAGGCGGCGCAATTGAAAGGCCCGCGTCCCGCCCTCACCAGCATCGCGGCGAAGCCCGAAAAGAAAAAAACGTTCATCGCCGAAATCCGCGACGCGCTTTACGCCTCAAAAATTGTCAGCTATGCGCAAGGCTACATGCTGATGCGCGAGGCGGCGAAGCAATACAAATGGAATCTCAACTACGGCGGCATCGCGCTGATGTGGCGCGGCGGCTGCATCATCCGCTCGCGCTTTCTCGGCAAGATCAAGGAAGCCTACAACCAGAATCCGAAGCTCTCCAACCTGCTGCTCGACGATTATTTCCGTGGCGAAATCAAACGGTCGCAGAAAGGCTGGCGCAACATCGTGGCGACGGCAGCGAAACGCGGCATTCCGGTTCCCGCCTTCAGCACCGCGCTGGCGTTCTTCGACCAATATCGCAGCGCCGTTTTGCCGGCGAATTTATTGCAGGCGCAGCGCGATTACTTCGGCGCGCACACTTATGAACGCGTGGACAAGCCGCGCGGCGAATTCGTCCACACGAACTGGACCGGCCACGGCGGCACGACCAGCAGCAGCACTTACAACGTGTAAAATTCCAAGCGCGGGCTTCGGCCCGCGCTTTTTTTATTTCTCCGGCGGCAAAGGTTTTGTTGACGCTGCAACCTCGCGCGGCAAAAATCCGGGATGGCAAAACCTGAATTGAAAATTGAAAAGCTTGCGTCCGGCGGCGGCGCAACGCCAAAAAAAGGCGACACCGTGACGGTCCACTACACCGGCACTTTCGCAGACGGCCAGAAGTTCGACAGCTCCGTGGATCGTGACGAGCCGTTCGCTTTCGTCCTCGGCGAAGGCCAGGTCATCGCCGGCTGGGACCTGGGCGTCGCCACGATGAAAATCGGCGACAAGGTGAAGCTGACCATTCCGCCCGAACTGGCCTATGGCCGCGACGGCTATCCCGGCGCAATTCCGCCAAATGCCACGCTGCTGTTTGAGGTTGAGCTGCTGGGCATCGGCTGACGCCCGGAAAAACTATCGCGCGACTTCAATCACCTCGCCAGTTTGCCATTCGTCGTTGGCCGTCAATCCCCCGGATGCGCGTCCATGAGCTTTACGGCCTCACCGAGCCAAAAATGAAATCGCGGAGAAAAGCGCCAGTTGTTGTCGCGAGCCTCAATTGAAACCTGCGGTTTTTTTTACGGGGTTTCAACAGCCGCCAGCGGATTATTCCGGCAGCTTCATCATCTGCTCGCCGTTCACGGGCTGGGGACGGCCGCCAAGCGCACCGCGGATTTTCTTGATGTCGTCCGCCGTGACTTCGCCGGCCTTGTTGCCCCACGCGGCGCGCATGTAGGTGAGCACGGCGGCGAGGTCGGCATCGGAAAGCGCCGCGCCCATCGCGGCCATGTTCAAGTTCCATTCCCTGCCCTCGACCACGAGGGCGCCGCTCACCCCGGCGAGCGGAATGTGCGCCAGCCGGTTGATGCCCTTGGCGACGACCCATTCGGAACCGGCCAGCGGCGGAGCCTGGCCAGGCTTGCCCATGCCATCCACGCCGTGGCAAATGCCGCAGACGGCCTCGTAAACTTTTTTGCCCTGCGCCGCCGCCATCGCCGCGCCGGATTTCGGCTGGTAGGCGTCGAGCTGCTCCGGCGAGGAATATGGCGAGTAAATTTTGGCGTTGAACCAGCCGCTGTGCTTGTCAAAAAACACAAAGCCGAGGAACAGCAGCGCGAGCGTCACGACGATGATCCACATCGGCGCGGTCGAGCGTGTCGCGGTCGGTTCGGTGCTGGCCGGGGCGGGACAGGATGGTTTTTCTTCACTCATGGTTTGGCAGAAATGACCGGCGTGAACGGCGCTTCATACAACGGCGCATCCGCGCGCAGGCTCAACAGATACGCGACAAGTTCCTTCGCTTCCGGCTTCGGCACGACTTCGCAGCCGGCGGCGGGCGCAAATTCTTTCGGCAAATTCAGTGCGTCCGGCGAAGGCGCGGAACCCGTCTTGCGCACGTCGAACAAAAATTTGAAGGACGGCATCGCGGAGTTTGTCACGGACAGCTTTGGCGCGTAAAGGTGTTGCAACTGCCAGTTCGCATCCGGCAGACGCGCGCCGACACCCGCCAGGTCCGGTCCGACGCGCAGGCTGCCGAGCTGCACGGGATCATCGTAAAGAAAATCCGCCGCCACGCTGCGACGGATGCCCCAGCGCGGAATGTCTTCGCCGGTGGCCACGATATGCGTCTCGGATTTCACCCCGGCGGCTTTCAGGCGGTCGGCCATGGCCTCGGCAACCGCCCTGTCATCCGTGGTCAAAATGGTCGCCGGCAAATCACCTTTCCAATCCTGCAACGTGGCGGCAAGGTTGTTGGTGACTTTTACCAGTTCCGGCAAGACAAACAGCGACTGCACGAACGCCTTGAAATCGTCCGGCTTGGAATTGCCGAGACCGGTCAGCGTGATTTCCGCCGCCACGCCGTCCTGCCGGATTTGTTCCGTGTGGCAGGCGGCGCAGCCGTTGGCGCGATAGATTTGCAGGCCAAGTGTCGCGTCGCCCGTGCGCTGCAACGGCCAGGTGTCGGCGGAATTAAGAATGACCGCCTGCTTCGCCTTGCCAAGCTGGATGGCCGGTGCCACGACGAAGCCGAGCCATGAACCGCCGAGCGCAATCAAGACGGCGAAGAAGACTGCAAAGCCGTTTCTCATGGCTTCACCTCCGAAATTTTCTCCGGCGCTTCGAGCGGCGACTTGATGTAGGCGATCACCGTTTTGGCCAGCGCGAGTTTCCACTTCATCGTCATCACAAAAATGTTTGCCGCCAGCAGCAGGCTGCCGAGCAGCAGGCACAGCAGGCCGGTCGTGCTGATCATCAGCCAAAGCTTCGCGGCTGCAGGATCATAGGCCGCCCTGCCCTGTTTCACGCCGGCCACGGCCAGCGGAATCACGAACAAGGCCACACCAAAAATCGAAAGAAAGAACTGCGCTTTCACAAACCCCTTGAACGGCAGTTCCGCCGCCATCACGCGCGGCAGAATTTCATAGATCGCGCCGGACAGAATCATGGCGCTGAAGCCGAGGATTTGCAGTTGCACCTGCGCCACGCCGAACCAGGTGAATTCCAGCACGCGGCTGAACTGCGGACAGGCTTCGGCGACCAGCAACAGGCCGGAAATAAAAAAGAAGTCCACACCGGAGCTGATGAAACAAAACGAACCGTTGTCCCATTTGGATCGGACCGATCCCCACGCCGTCCGGCAGGCGACAATTTCAATCGCCAGCAGCGGCACAACCAGCAGCACGGATGCAACCGCGCTCAATGCCGGCAGCCACGCGGGAACCGGCGCGCCCTGCGGAATGCCCGTCCACGCTCCAAATAAAATCAACGTCCAGAACGCGAACAGCGCGTAAAAACGGCTTTGCAGCGGACGGCCGGAGAGTTTTGGCAGGAAGTAAAACGCGATGCCAACACCAACCAACGCCAGCCAGACGAAAACCAGATTGTTGGCAAACCACCAGTTGATCACCGCCTGCGTCACGCCGCGAACCGGCGTCGGCGTGACGAGAAAGAGATTGGCCGCTGAATAAATCCATGGAAACCAGAGCAGTGCCGCGAGCAGGAACCAGTGCGACGGATACAGCTCGCGCTCTTTGCGCTGGCCGAATGTGCCGACGGCGGAAATGGCGATCAGAACGAACGCCACGCCGAGCAACATGGCCGCCGCGCGCGGAAATTCGAGCCAGGTAAAACCGGAACTGCCGCCGCACAAAATCGTAATCAGACCGATGAACACGCCGAGGTGCCAGAAATTGGCGGCGGCAATCGGCAAAATCGGCAGGACGAGTTCGGCCTGGCTCAGGCGCGCAAAAATCCAGAGCATCACGCCCAGCGCGGCGGGAATGGCAAAGCCATAAACCAGCAAATCGTTTGCGGCGGGAGCCAGATGGCCGTAGGTCGCGAACGGACAGGCTGCGAACATTTCTGGGGCATGAAACGTGAGTGACGCAAGCAGTGCCAGCAGCAGGCCGACGACGAGCCACAGCGCTGCGCCGCCAAACAGCGCGAGCAGCGGCACGCGGCACGAGGCGTCAATTTTCGCGGTGCAAACTTGGTCTGTTTCAGCCGGGTTCATTCAAAAGGATTGGGTTTGGCCGGCGCGACGGGCGCGGGTGCGGCGGCTTTTTCGGCGCGCGCATTCAAATCGGCACGGGCGGCGGCGGGATTCTGCCAGGTTTGCACGGCGAGCTTCATCGCGTCGGCAACCGGCAGGCGCACGATGCCGCGCGCTTGGTCGGCCCAGCCCAAATTGTTAAGCGAGGTCTCCTCGGCGGCACGGATTTCCGCCAACGCCTTGCCTCGTGCCACCGCGCGGTCGGCGTCAATCGCCGGAACCTTCACGGATATTTTTACAATGACGGTTACCGCCACGAAAAGAATCGTCGCCAAAATGAAACCCACGGCGGCACCGGAAGCGCGGTTGGTGTTTTCCAAAGTCATTGGCGGCCTCCGGCGGTTGACGCGTCCGCAAGATCGCGGATGACGTTTTGACTCACGCCCATCGCTTCCAACTGGCGCGGGTCGCGCTGCGGATACGGCGGGTGGGCGGTGAATTTTTTCACAAAGATCCGGGCGAGAAATCCGCCCATGAACAGCAGGCAGCCGAGCGGCATCCACAGCAGGTGCAGCGGAAAGCCCTGCGTAAACCGGGAGGGGAAAATATTAAAGCCCAAATCCGCCGCGTGCATCAGCCAGACCCAGACGCAAACGGGCACAATGATTTTGAAATTGGTTTTCACCCGCTCCGGCAGCAGCACAAAAAACGGCAGGAAGAAATGGCCGAAGATGATGATCAGGCTCAACGTCCACCAGTTGCCGTTTTCGCGGATGAGATACCAGAAAGTTTCCTCCGGCATGTTCGCGTTCCAAACCACAAAGTATTGCGCGAACTCGGCGTAGGCCGAGAGCAGCGTGAAACCGAATAGCAGCACGCCAATAAAATAAAAATAATTTCGCTTTAATACCGGCGTGAGAATTCGCTGCCGCAGCAAAATCACGGCAATGACATAGACCGTGGCCAAACCGATCCAGACGCAATCGGCGAAGAAATAGACGCCGTAAATCGCGGAGAACGACTGATAGGACGTCGCCTGCATCCAAAGCACGCCGGAAAATGTCAGCGTCAATCCGAAGGCAACGATGCCCCAGCCGGAATAGAAACGCATTTTGTAGGTGCATTCCGCCGCGCCGGTCTCGTCCTGCTTGAGCGACCAGCGGCTCAATTGCGACGTGAGCAGCCACCAGATGCCGAAGAAAATGGCCGACGTGACCCAGAAACCGGGAATCGTAAAGACCGGCAGCTTGGCGGCCACCAGATTGTTGGTGGACGAACTAAGTTTCATCCATTGATAAATTTTCGGACCCAGCAAACCGACCGGGAGAAACAGAATTGCCAGCCACGGAAACAGCAGCGACGCGAGATGTTCGCAGAAACGCCTAATGCCAACCGACCAACCAGCGTCGGTCAGATGATGCACCATCACGAGGAACAGCGCGCCGAGCGCGATGCTGTAATAAAACATGAACGCCAGCAGCCAGGACAATCCGAAGCTGGCCCCGCGGTCTTGCTGGCCGTGGAAACTGACGAGCAAGCCGATGACGGAGAGCAATCCGCCGATGACCATCAAAACGCCCGGCAGCCCGCGCCAGGCGGACAAGTCCAGCGGCGGCGGCAATTGATTGTTTTCGTGGCGGCTCATATCATTTCAAAGCGGCGGCTTGCGCGGCCGTCAAATCGTTCGTCGTTCCCAGCCAGCTCAATTGCAGCGCGCGCAGATACCCGATCACGGCCCAGCGGTCCGGCGTCGGAATCAGCGGGCCATACGCGCCCATCAACCCTTTGCCGTGCGTGATGGTGTTGAAAATTTCGCCGTCGGCCATTTCCACGATGCGCTTGTCATGCAGATTCGCCACGGCGGGCATGACGCCGAGTTTTTTCGTGATGCCGTTGCCGTCACCGAGCCGACCGTGACACGGCGCGCAATAAATGTCAAAGCGCTCGCGCCCGCGCTGAAGCAATTGCTCGTTCACCAGCAGCGGATTCGTCTCGACAAAATTCGTCGTGCCGGTGACGCAGCCGGTGTTCACAGGCGCATCTTCAAAGCCATAAACCGGGCCGCTGGCGGTTTCCATCGGCTGGCTGCGTGCAATCGTGCCAGCCAGCGGCAATTGCGAACTGACGCCGTTGCTGAAAAAGGAAAACGGTTCCATCGGCCGTAATTTGGGCTGCTGGTCCATGCCGGGAAAAGCGCGGTCCGAATACAATTCCACTGGCGGTTTGTGCGAAATCCGGCCGGGCAATCCCAACATGCCGAACAACGCCACGCCGATGGCCGCGCCAATCAAGATGATGGAGAGGATGTAGCGCATCAGTCCTTGTCCTCCACGATGGCGATTTGCGCGCCGCCGATGCTTTCCAGCAGCTTCTTGGTTTCCGTGGCGCAGAAGTTTTCATCCTGCGCGCCGATGACGATGACGAATTTGTCGCGCGAGACGAGTTCAAACCGCTTGGTGTCCAGCAGCGGATGATGCAGGCGCGGGAGCTGGTTGATGCCGAGCATCCCGACCAGCGCACCAACCGCCGCGCCCATGATGAGCATGATGTAAGACGGCACAAACGTCATCGGCGCACTGAACATCGGCTTGCCGCCGACGATGAGCGGATAATCAAACGCGTTGCAAAACCAGATCAAACCGACGACGGACAAAAACGCGCCGCCGCCCATCGCGAGCGAAACCCAGCCGACGAGCGAGTTACCGTAGCCCATGACTTTGTCGAGGCCGTGAATCGGGAACGGCGTGAACACGTCCCAGCGGCGGTAGCCGGCGGCGCGGACTTTTTCCGCCGCGCGCAGCACTTCGCCGGGCGAATTGAATTCCGCCATGAGGCCGTAGATTTTTTCACTCATGGCCGGCCTCCTTCTGCGCGCCGCCGAGCGGATGATGCGGGTCGCCCTGCGGCGTCGCGCTTTTGACTTCGCAAATCGCGATCATCGGCAGGAATTTCACGAACAGCAAATAGAGCATGAAACACGCGCCGAGCGTGCCGATGTAAAGGCCGACGTCCCACATGGTCGGCATGTATTTGCCCCAGTTCGCCGGCAGAAAATCCTGATACAGCGAGCCGACGACAATGACAAAGCGCTCGGTCCACATGCCGATGTTGATGACCAGGCCGATGATGAACAGCAGCTTGAGATTCTGCCGGACTTTTTTGAACCAGAGCAGTTGCGTGACGCCGACGTTGATGCCATACATCATGCAGCCAAAAACAAAATACGTGTGGCCGAACAACCGGTGGCCGAACACCCAGCGCTCATACGGATCGCCGCTATACCACGCGATGAAAAATTCCATCAGGTAGATGTAGTCAATCAGCAGGCCACTGACCAAAGTGAGCTTGGCCACGGTTTCAATGTGTTTTTTGGTGATGACGCTTTCCAGTCCGCACCATTTGCGCAGCGGAATCAGCAGCACCAGCATCATGCCAAAGCCGCAAAACACCGCGCCGAGCACGAAGTAGGGCGGGAAAATCGTCGCATGCCAGCCCGCAATCTGCGCCGTGCAAAAGTCCAGGCCGACGATGGAACTCACGGTGAACACGAGCAGGGTGCAAAGGCCGCAAAGCACGACATAAGCCTTTTCGTAATTGTGCCATTGCCAGGCCGAGCCGGTCCAGCCCATCGCCAGAAAACTGAAAATCGTTTTCCGGATCCGCGTCTTCGAACGGTCGCGCAGCACGGCGAAATCAGGAATCATGCCCATGAACCAGAACAGCGAGGACACCACCAAGTAAGTGTTCACTGCGAACACGTCCCACATCAGCGGCGAACGGAACTGCGGCCACAGGTCGTTGGAATTCGGCACCGGAAACATAAACCAGTCGAACCACGCGCGGCCGACGTGAATGGCCGGATACAACCCCGCCATCGCCACGGAGAAAACCGTCATGGCTTCGGCCATCCGGCCAATCGTCGTGCGCCAGTGTTGTCGCGTCAAAAAGAGCAGCGCGGAAATCAGCGTGCCGGCGTGCGCGACACCGACCCACCAGATGAAATTCACGATGTCCCAGCCCCACATCACCGGATGATTGTTGCCCCAGACGCCGACGCCGGTGAACACCTGGTAAAACAGGCACACCGGAAAAATCACCGTGGCGCTGAATGCGGCGGGCACGAAGAAAATCCACCACCACAGGGGCGTCTTGCCCTCGGCGAACGCCGACAGCTTGTCCGTCAGCGCGCCCAGATTCGGGCGGCCTTCGACGACCGGCGCACGTTGCAATTCCGCCGGCGGCGCGAGCTTTTTCAAGTCTTCCAAATTGGTCACAGAATCAGCCATTAGCTGGTCCCTTTCTTCGTCAACAGACGGTTCTCGTATTCTTCCGTGCTGAACGGCGCTTCATGGTAATCCGGCATCGCAGGATTCGGATTGCGGATGCGCGCCAGATACGTCGTGCGCGGCTTCGTGAGCAAATCGCCGAGGACAGAATAATTCTGCGGCAGCAATTTCTGTTTCGACACCGTGCTGTTCGGATCGCTGACATCGCCAAACACAATCGCGCCCGCCGGACACGCCTGCTGGCACGCCGTTTTTGGCACCGTGCCGGCAGCCTCGGTCAGCCGCACGTCGTCGCTCCCGCCGGCTTTCGCCTTCTGAGAAATTTTCGCCTGCTCGATGCGCTGCGTGCAGTAAGTGCATTTCTCCATGACGCCGCGCATTCGCACCGTCACGTCGGGATTTTTCAGCAGCTTGATCAAATCCCATTCATCTTCCGTGCGCATCCCGCTGTTCGGGTCCTTCAGCCAGCGGAACATATCCCATTCGCCGTCCGTCTTGTGCGTGAGCGTCGTCTGGTAAAGCGTGCCTTTGAGTTCGGTCAAAGGCCGCTTGTTGTAGTCGAGGAAATTGAAGCGGCGGACTTTATACGGGCAGTTGTTTGAGCAATAGCGCGTGCCGATGCAACGATTATACGCCATCACGTTCAAGCCTTCCTGGTCATGGACGGTCGCGTTGACCGGGCAGACGTTTTCGCACGGCGCAGACTCGCACATCTGGCAAAGCATCGGCTGGTTCACCGCCTGCACGTCGTCAATCCACTCCGCGAACTGCTGATTGTCGTCGGACTGGTTTTCGTCGGCTTTGAGGTCAAAAAGGCTCGGATTATTTTTCCGCTTGGGATCGCTGGTGAAATACCGGTCAATGCGCATCCAGTGCATTTCGCGCCCGCGCAACACCTGATCTTTGCCGACAATCGGAATATTGTTCTCGCTCTGACACGCCACGATGCAGGTGCCGCAGCCCACGCAGGCGTTCAAATCCACCGTCATGCCCCACTGGTGCAACGCCGTCTTCTTCGCCGCGTCGAGCGGATTCGGATAAAGCGACTGAACCACCGGCGGCTCGACACCGTGAAAATCCTCTTCCGCAAAATTTTCGTCTTTCTTGGCAGCGGCCAAGAATTCCTCCAGATTCGCCTCGCGCACCGCCGGACGACCTTCCATGGACCAATGATGATGCGTGCAGGCCAGCGTGTAAGTCGCACCGGTCTTTTTGATCGTCGCGCCGGTCTCGATGTATTTTCCGCTGAAAATTTTATACGCGTTGAAGCCGACGCCGTTGCCGACGCGACCGGCTTTTTCGCGGCCGTAACCGAGCGCGAGGCCGAGCGAATAATCCGCCATGCCCGGCTGCGTCCAGATCGGCCCGGAAACTGTTTTTCCGTTCAACGTGATTTCCACGATGTCGCCGTTGGCCACGCCCAGTTCGCGCGCCGTCTTGCGGCTGATGAGCACGGCGTTGTCCCAAGTCATCTTGGTGATGGGATCGGGCAGCTCTTGCATCCAGCCGTTATTCGCGTAACGACCGTCGTCCACCTTCGCATCGCGGAAGAAAATGACTTCGAGATTTTGCGCAGATGGCACAACGGTTTTTATATTTGGAGTTTGGCCGCTGAACTTTGCGCTGACAGGCCCGGCCGCGGAATTTGGCTTGAAGCCATTAAATAAAAATTTCTTCCAAAATTCTTCCGCTTTTAGAGAACCAATTCCCCATTCAACTCCGTTTCCGATATTTTGTGTGGAACGAACGATGTCAAAAGGATTTGTCTGCGATTCGCCAGCAATGCGCGCTAAAAGTTCCAATTCCGTAATTCCACCAAACAGCGGCTGAATCAGCGGTTGAATTGGGACGAGCGTGCCGTCGCTCGTCAGCGCATCGCCCCAAGATTCGAGATAATGCGTTGCGGGGAAAAGCCATTGTGATTTCCAAGTCATGCTCGCCGATTCGTCTTCGTAATAACCGAGACGCACAATCGTCGGACTCCCTTGCGTCTGAGCTTGAAGCGTCGGCATCAGCGAATTGTAAGCGGGATTTCCACCGACCATCACGAGCGTGTCACTCACGGAAACATTTTTCAAATCCGTTTGCGCCGTTTCCCGCGCCGGAATCAAAGTCACCGTGTTGCCTATTGCGCCCAGGGCGGAATTGATGGCGTAAGCGAGCAGGTGGACTTCAATCGGCTGCCGTTGGCCAACCACAACTAGCGCTTCGCCCTTATGTTTTGCCAAATCTTCAATACAACGCAGAATCCATTTTGCCTCAAATTTATCAGAATAAGGAATCGGATCAGCCGAAATCACAGGCAGAGCAATTTGTGCCAGTCCTGCAATTTCACTCGCCGCCACGCGCAGCCGGTGGTCCGCGCTCGTGCCGGTGAGCGTGAATAGCGATTCCACCGCGTAAAGCCGGCTCATCCCCTGCTCTGCTTTGCGCCCGGCGGCAAATTTGCGGATGTGATTGTGCGCGTCGTCCTCGCCGCCGAGAAAATCACAGTCGAGCGACAGGATGACTTTCGCCTTGTCAAAATGGAACACCGGCTTCACCGGCTGGCCGAACGCCTGCGTCGCCGCGCGTTGATGAATGCCGGAATCAATCGCGTCGTAAGTGAACCATTGCGACTTCGGAAATTTGTCCGCGATGATTTTTTGCAGACGCGCGCGCGACGGCGAGGTGCTGCTTTCGGCGAGGAATGCCAAACCTTCGCCCTGGTTCGCGGAAAATTTTTGTGACAGGTCGTTAAGAAATTTCAGCGCCTCGTCGCGCGAAACGATTTTGCCGTCGTGCTTGAAATGCCGCGCGCGGTCGGGATCGTAAAGATCGAGAAGCGAAGCCTGCGCGTAACGATCCGTGCTGCCGTTGCTGCCGGGATAAAGCGCGTTGCCCTCAATCTTGACCGGCCGGCCTTCGTAGGATTTGACGACCAGCGGAACCGCGCCGGTGCGCGTGGGCATGGCGGTCGCAAAATACTGCGCCTCGCCAAACGTATAATTATCCGGCTGCCGGCCAAACGGTTCCAGATGTTCTTCCGGCCGGCGGCAGCCAGCGCCAAGCGTCGCCACGCCGGCGAGCGCAAACGACGCGGACATGATCTTGAGGAAATGCCGGCGGCTGGAGCCGTCCTCCACCATCTCGCTTGCGCCCGACGGAAATTCGCGGTGCAGCCAGTCTTTGAACTCCGGCGTGTCAGCCAGCTCGTCCAGGCTGCGCCAGTAACGGCGGCCGGTCGGGTTCGCGGAATTGGATAAATTATTTTTCATCGGTGACACGCCGAGCAGCTTTGCAGCGATTCCACTTTCCATTCGTGGACGAATTTCTGGCCGTTCACTTCCTGCAACTTCGAGGCTTCAACAGCATTTGGGCTCCATTGCCAGCCGAGGCTCGTGACTTTGTCCACCGGCCGGATGTGCGCCGTCGGATCGCGGTGACAGTCGAGACAGAAACTCATGCTCAAGGATTTGACCTCGCGCACTTCGTCCATCCGGTCAATCCGCCCGTGACATTCCACGCAACTGATGCCGCGCCGGACGTGGACGGAGTGGTTGAAATAAACGTAGTCGGGCACCCGGTGAATCTGCACCCACGGAATCGGCGTGTTGTTCGTGGCGCTGTCGCGGACGATTTGCAAACGCGGATCGTCCTTGAGCACCTGATTGTGACAGTTCATGCAGGTGGACGCGCCAGGCAGATTGGCAAACCAGGATTTTTCCACGCCGTTGTGACAATAACGGCAATCCAAGCCAAGCTGGCCCGCATGAATGTTGTGTGAGAACGGCACCGGCTGGACGGGCTGGTAACCGGCGCGGGTATATTTGGGCGTCAGGTAAATCGTCACGCCTGCCGCCACGGCACCTCCGGCCAGCACGGCGACCAGGCCAAGCACCAGCGGCAAACTGTTTGTCCATTTCGGAAAAATCACTGCTGCAAAAGATTCAAACCTGCGAACCAAAAAATTGCCTTCTCAACTCCAAAACGAGCGCATTGTTTAGCAACCGCGCGCGGCGTCCGCAAGAAAAGTTTGTGAAATTTTTCACGTTGCGATTTCTAATGCTGAAAACCGGCCCCGGATGCCGGGGGACAATCCTGCGGATGGCAATTTATGGTTTGGAAATGCCGGTCATCCCCAAGATCAAGGCCGGGCGGCGGGCGGGTTGGTCATCTGCCCAAGCTGCACCTTGATCTGGTCAAGCGCTTGTTTCATTTGCGCCACGTCAGCCGCCATCTGGCTCCGCCGGGCGGTTTCAACCGCGTCCGGCGCCGACAGTTTGATTTGTTTCAGCAATTCATCGCTCAAGTTCGCGCCCACCCGTCTGGTTTCGGCATTGACTTTGTCCTCAACCCGGCTTTCCTGGCCGGCCATTGCGTCCCGCATCCGGCTTTCCTGGCTGGTTATTGCGTCCTGAATCTGCGCGGCGCAGGATTGCAGCAGGTCCATTTCATTGGTGTGGTAGGAATACGCCAGTGAACTTTCCGCCTCGCGTTCGGTGTCGGCCACCTGCAAATGCGCCTCTATTTTTTTGTCCACCATCAAGAGCAAATACAACGTGTTGGTGTGGTAGAGCAGCTCATAGTCGCGGTTCTTCTCGAAATAGGAATTATTCATCCGGTCCAGCATGGGCGCCAGCGATGTGAGCTGTGCTTGAATCGCCGTCATTTGTTTGGCCTGGCTTTGCTCGAACTGAACAATATTCTGCGACAGCACTTGGATTTTTTCGCTGTTGATTTTGATCTGTCTGTCGCAGCCACAGAGGAGGGCCGCGCCGGTGAGCGAAAGTAAAAAACAGGTTTTATGCATGTTGAATCAAATCGAATGGGTTGAGCGCTTTGCCAAATAATAATTAACTCCGACCGTCCAATATGACCACGCCCCGATTGCCTTTGTCAAGGAACACCCTGCCGGTGGATTCGTCAATCGTGATTGCATTGGCGGATTCGCACCGCGTCCTCCTGCAGCGGGGTGGATTGTCATTTCGGGTTCGCCGACCGAGTTTTCGCCCGGGCGCTCTCGGCATTGTAGCGGCGGGTGGCTTCGGGGAGGTGATTCCAGATTTTAATCGCCACGCCCAATCCGAGGACGGCGAAGGGCACCATGAACAGCGGCCACCAGTGCCAGTCGCGCGCGACGCCCATGAACGTGGCCGCTGCCCCGGCTTGCTCGCTGGGCACGAGGTGGCCGATGAAAAACGATTGGATGGCGCTGCCGAGATAGGTGCAGCCGTCCACGATGCCGGAACAGGTCGCGGTGGCCTTGCGGCCGCCAAAATCCGTCGCCGCCGTGCCCGACATCAGCGAGGTGAGGCCGACGGCGGCCGCCACCACCAGCACGCAGGCCAAGCCCAGAAAGAGCGGCGCGGAAAACAAATACGCCGCCATCAACAGCGCCAGCCCGATGACCAGACCGGAAAACATGGCGGCGGGCGGCGCGCGGCGTGATTGAAACAAATTGTCGGAAATCCAGCCGCCGAAGAATCCGCCCGCAATACCGAAGACGCAGAGCAGCAAACCCCAATGCTGCTCGAAAAATTCCGCGCCGGGCTGTTTCACCTCGGCGGCAAAAATGAAATACCAGTTCTGGATGCCGTTGCGGAAAATGCCGGAGGTGAGGCCGATGAGCGCGATGAGCAGCATCAGTTTGCTGGCAAAAACCCTTTTCAGCAGGTCGAGCGTCGAAAGCTCGATGTGCATCTGGCCGGACGAGGCGTCGGCCGTGTCGAAGGGCGGGAAGTTTGCCTCCTCAGGCGTGTCCTTGATCAGCCACAGGTCAATGACCACCCAGAAAATCATGATGGCGGCGGGAATGAAAAAGACCGACCAGGTGGCGTCCACCAGCTTGCCGCCGACCAGGACGTTGGTTGCAAAAGCGCCCTGGAGCAAATCATGGAACCAGCCGCCGGTGGAACCGGCTTTGGTGAGGTCAACGATTCGCTGCCCCCAGTCGAAAGCGAAATAGACGCCGATGGAAATGAGCGCGCCAAAAATCGCGCCGAACATGCCGCGTTCCCGGACATGAAACCAGTAGGCCTTGACCTTGATGATGGAGACGGCGCCGTAGCTCTGGAAATACATGTTCACCGCATACAGCGTGGAATAGGCGACGACCATGTTCATGTGCAGCCGGCCCATGACGGTGAGATACGTCAGCACGCCGAGCAGCACGTTCGCCACCGCCGCGCCGATGGCGGCGATGAGGATTCCTTTTTTGCCGCCGATCTTGTCCACGAGCGGGCCGTTGATCAAAAAGGAAAAAGCATAGACGGTCGTGCCGACGGCGAAGATGGTGCCGAATTCCTCCTTGGTCATCAGCGTGCCGAGCGCGTTTTTGGACACGTTCAAATTGTAGCGGCCCATGTAGAGGAACGAATAAGTCATGCCGAGCGGAAGCCAGTTGATGAACCGGCGGACCATGAACCACCGGCTGTGGTGCAACGGGTTGTTGCGGAAATACAGGAGGATGACCACCGCCAGGCAGCCGCCGACCAGCGCATTGGCGTGGTTTAGAACAGACGTGAGCAGATCCATCAGTTGCGCGGAAGGAAAACAGACGCGCGCAGGCCGGTCAAAGGATTATTTGCAAATGAGGACGGAACACAGCCTGTGCCGCCCGCAAACGCCTTGCCGCCCCGCCCGCTTTGCGCTAGCTTGCACGCACTATGGAAACATCGCCCAATCCGCCGGAATTTGTTCCGCCGCCGCTGCTGCCACCGCCGCCGCCGGTCATCGCCCCGCCGCCGGCATCCCGGCCGCGCAAGCGCCGCGGCTGGATGGTTGCCGCCATAATTTTGTTCGTGCTGCTGGTGTTCAGCCTGTTCGGCAACCTCACCCAGCTCGTTACGCAGACGCTGTCGTTCAAGCGCGGCTTCCATACCGAGGCGTTTGGCAGCGCGCGCGAGGCCGGCCCGAAGCTGGACGAATGTCTTTTGGAAAACAACAAGTCGCCGAACAAAATCGCCGTCATCACGGTGGACGGCATCATCACCAGCCACGAATTGGACGAGGCGGGCAACAACATGGTGGATGTGATCAAGGCGCAACTGGACCGCGCCGCCGATGACAAGCGCGTGAAGGCCGTCATCTTGAAGGTGGATTCGCCCGGCGGCGAAGTGCTGGCCTCGGACGAAATTTACAAGGACATCCGCGAGTTTCAGGAAGACTCGAAAAAACCAGTGATCTGCTCGATGGGCAGCCTCGCGGCGTCGGGCGGTTATTACATCTCCTCGGGCAGCCGCTGGATTGTGGCCAATGAACTGACGCTCACCGGCAGCATCGGGGTGATCATGCACGGCTGGAATTATCGCGGCCTGCTGGACAAGGTGGGCATCGCGCCCATGACCTACAAAAGCGGCAAGTTCAAGGACATGTTGAGCGGCGAACGGGAAACCAGCCAGATTCCGCCGGAGGAACACGCGATGGTGCAGGGCTTGATTGACGACACCTACGAGAAATTCAAGGACGTGGTCGCCGACGGCCGCAGCGCGGCGCATGAGCTGAACAAAAAGGAAGGCAAGGCGCTCGCCGACAACTGGGCGGATTTTGCGGACGGCCGCGTCGTCTCCGGCAAGGAGGCGCTGGAACACGGCTTCGTGGACGAACTCGGCGATTTTGACGACGCCGTGGACCGCGCGGAGAAGATCGCGCACCTCACCGATTCCAATTTGATCGAATACCGCGAGCGTTACGACATCTCGAATTTCCTCTCGATGTTCGGCCAGAGCAGCCAGGCGCACGACATCAAGCTGCAGCTCGGAGCTGACATTCCGAAGCTGCACGCCGGCTATCTCTATTTTCTCTACGAACCTTGAAACACGTCACGGTCATCACGCATCCGCTGGTGCAGCACAACCTCACGCGGGTGCGCGACCAGCGGACCCAGCCGCAGGAATTCCGCCGGCTGCTGGGTGAAATTGCGTCGCTGATGATCTACGAGGCCACGCGGTCGCTCGGCGTGAAAAAAACTTCCGTCCGCACGCCGCTGGAAACCACCACCGGTTCGAAACTCGAACGCGAAATCGTCCTGGTTCCCGTGCTTCGCGCCGGCCTGGGGATGCTGGATCCGATCTTGGAGCTCATCCCGCACGCCCGCGTCGGCTTCATCGGCCTCAAGCGCGAGGAGTCCACCTTGATCGCGCATTTCTATCACAAGAGCCTGCCGAAGGAACTGGGCCGCTGCGAAGTCATCCTGATTGACCCGATGCTGGCCACCGGCGGCAGCGCCGTGGCCGCGCTGGATTTTCTTCAGGAACAGGGCGCGAAACGAATCCGCCTCGTCAGCCTGGTGTCCGCGCCGGAAGGCCTTGCGCGCGTCCGCAAGAAATATTCGACCCTGCCGATTTTCACCGCCGCGATTGACCGTGAACTGAACCAGGCCGGCTACATCCTCCCCGGCCTCGGCGACGCGGGCGACCGGCTGTTCGGGACGTGAAGGCGAAGGCTGAATAAATTCATTGTCCCGGCAGCACGCGGTAATACCGGGTCGCATTCACTGGATCGGTCGGGTTGGTGCCGTCGTCATGCCAGATTTCGATTTGCTGGCTCAAGGTCAGGTTCGTCAGAGTGGTCCATGTGTTGGTGTCGGCCAGGCTGAACGTGCCTTGGATGGCATATTGATACCCGGCTGCGCCGTTGATGGTCAGACTCGGACGCATGGCGATACTGACTTCCGCCGGATTCACGACAAGCTGATACGTCGCGTTGGTCGCGCTGCCGTAGGCGCTGCTGACGATCACCGAATAAAGTCCCGCGTTGGTGAATTGCAGCGCGGGCAGGACGTAACCCGCATTGGTTGCCTGCGCAATGGCGGTGCCGTTGAGAAACCACTGGTAAGAGATCGGTCCCGAACCAATCGCGTTCACCTGCAAAGTGGCCGGCTGGCCCCAAATGCCGACAGTTCCGGTGAAAGACCTGATGATGCTCGGCAACATATACAATCCCGCGCCGTAACTATTGGTGCTGCTGTAGCCATTGTCCACCATGACCGAGTAATCGCCCAGGTCCGGCAACAGCACGGAGCTGATGGTAAGGCTGCTGTTCGTGGCGCCCGCGAGGTTGGTCCCGTTCAACGACCATTGATATGTTGGTGCGGGAAATCCGCTGGCGCTCACCGCAAAAGTCGCCGTGCCGCGATTGGCCACCAACTGGCTGACGGGCTGGGCCAGGATGGTCACTGGCAGATAGCCGATGACCGTCGCCGACGCACTTGTCACCGTCCCGAACGGACTGGACACAACCACAAAATAATTGTCCCCGTTGCCAGTTTGCGCCGGATAAAAAGTCAGCGAGTTGCTCGTGGCACCGACGATCACGCCGCTGCTGTCATACCATTGATAGCTCAACGGCGCCGTCCCGCTGGCCATGACGGTGAAAGTAACAGCGGTTCCAGCAACCACCGTCTGGTTGGCCGGCTGCTGGCTGATGGATGGCGGAACTCCAACCGTGACCGTGACCTGAGCGCTTGGAACCGAGTCATTCGGATCAGGTAGGCAGGAAACCACCACCCAATATTCGCCGGTGTCATTGGTGGTGGCGTTGATGATCTGGTAGCTGGAGGAGCCGCCGATGAATTGCGAATCTTTATACCAGGCATACGTCAAAGTTCCCGGACCAACCGCTCCAACATAGAGCGTGGCGTTGCTGCCAACACAGATGTTCATATTGGTCGGTTCCTGGTAAATGATCGGACCATCGAACAGCCCGCCCATTCCCAGGAGAAAGCCTTGGAGCTGCGGCGGTCCAGCGAAAGAAAAAACACTGATTGGCGGGATTACACCTCCATCACCCAACTGGATGGCGCCCGATACCGCTGACTGGCCGATCCAGCCGCCGAAGCCGCCAAAATCATTCGCGGCCTTGAGCGCGTCTATGTTTGTGCCCACGCCGGCCGCCGACCAGCCGACCACGACAAAATGGGCGTATTGTCCGGCGCCGATGCCTTGCACCGTCAACGTGCCATCAGGATTAATCGGCATCTGGTTGGCCGAGGTGGTGCCTTGCGAAACGGCGACTATCCGGCCAGGCGCCGTTGGGTTCATGCCCAGACCCACCAAGGTCCAGCCCGACGGATTGTCAAACACATAGTTGGGACTATCACCCCAAATGGCGTTGGTGTTGCCGTTGATGGACGCATTCACCGGCGAGGCGAACAAGGCATAATAATAGGTTCCGGGCGTGCCACCCGCGTAGCCGGTGGCCGCCCCGCCGATGAAGCTGTTGGTGCTGATCCGCGTGAGCGGGTTCGGACCGGTGGCAAAAACGACCAGCCCCTGGGCCGTCGCCAACGTGGCGAACAGGCAGATGAATCCAATTGCAATCAGGATTTTCTTCATAGTTTTGATTTGGTTGAGGTTCAGGCTGCAAATCAAAAGGCCGGGAGCTGACTCCCGGCCAAGGCGAGGAGTCTTATCAATTCCGCTTGCAAACTTTGTATAATTTTCGTTTGGTCATCTCATTGCACGCCGACGCGATAAAAATAAGGTCCGTCATTTGTGGCGGTGGCGTCTGTAAAACTGGTGGTGCCGGCTTGGCCGACGATGTTGCCTTGAATGGCAGAGAACTGCGGCGATGCCGTGAGGTCCGTGCTGCGTTGCAAATAATATGTCCGGGTGTTCACGCTTTGCCAGGTCATGGTTACGCCGGCAATGTTTGTGCTGACGGCGGACGATGTCATTACGAGCAACGACGCGGGGTTCGTGGGATTCAGCCCGGCAATCCACTTCTGCCAGTTGTTCATGCCGGTGCCATCCAAATCCAAATAATCCGCCGAACCGTCGGTGGGCAGGCCGTATTGCTGCGCCCACGCGTAGGAAAGAATGGAACTGGGCGCTTGATATTCGTAAGCGCCGATGTCCACAGTGCCGCCGGCGATGCGCGCGTTGCCGTCAAGGTCATTGGTGATGCTGACAAAGGCATTGTTGCCGGAGTTGATGCAGGGCGAGCTGGATTGCAGATGAAAATCCCCGCCCGCTAAGTTCACAAAAGCAGGTTCGTTGGTGATGTTCCCTGGTCCACTAGGCAGCGGCGTCGTGCAGCAATAATTCAAAATGATTGGCGGAAATGGCGCGGGCGCGTAATAATTGCTATTGGTCCCATTGTTGTAATAGACGATGCAATTATTTAACGTGCCATTGACCGCACCGCCGCCATAGGTTGCTGAATTACCGACTATCGTGCAGTTGTTCCAAGTGTCTTGGAGGTATCCAATATCAACTGCCCCACCGCCACGGAAGCCAGCAATATTGCCGGTGATCAAACAATTGTTCATCCTGCACGCGAAGACGCCACCACCCTCGTCGCTTGCATAGTTACTGACGACCAAGCAATTGTTCAGCGTGGTTACAATATCATCCGAACAAACACCGCCGCCGGTATCAGACGAATTTGCCATAATCACGGAGTCATTTATTGTCCCGTTACCCACGCCACCGCCCGCATCGGCCGCTGAATTGCCGACAATGACGCAGTTTGAGACAATGGAGTTGCTGGAGTTGCAGAAAACACCTCCGCCCACCGTTTGGGGAATAGTTCCACCACCAAAAAACGGATAGGTGGCCCCATTGGTCACTGTAAAACCAATAAGAACAGCGTTATTGGTCAGAAAGACACATCTTACTGCGTTGGTCCCGTTGGTCGTGCCCGGCACTTGATAACCTTGAATGACTGTCATCGCCGGGCCGTTGATGCTTTGAACCGTCACGGCCTTGGTGACCGCAAGCCGATTGGTCATTCCGCCCGCAACCCGTCCGCCCGTCTGATAGACGCCATTCGTCACGAGGATCAAATCCCCGTTCGTTGAAGCATCCACGGCATTCTGAATGTTTGTCGCGGCGGTGCTCCAATCGGCATAAGGCGGAATGGGATTGGTGCAGTTCAAATCCACATACAGCGTGGCGGCGTTAAGCCGCACGGTCAAACAGACCAAAGCGGCGGCCAGCCATCCGATTGATTTGGTTTTCATTGGATTGAACGCTCTACCGCGATACTTCTTGCGCGGTTTTTTTTGATCTGACCGGCAGGGTTTCATTACTGAAAAATAAGCATTCATCAGGCCATGCCGTTTTATCAGGCAAACCAGCACCGACTGCATTCGGCTTGCGTGACCGTCACGCATTATGCGTGGAAATTGACCAAAGGCCCGAAGTTGAAGGGACCGGCTTTGACATTGGCTACCCATCTTATTTGGAGGTCGCATTGGCCGTCGGGGTTGTCGCCGGAGCCGGCGGCGCGGGGGCGGGCGTGGCGGTGGTGTCGTAGAGATAGACGACGCCCCAGCGCTGGCAATCCACCCGGCGCGTGGCGTCATTCGTCTCCTTGCGATAGAAAAATTCCACCGTGTCACAGATGTCCACGGCCAGCGCCTGCGCGGCGGGATAGTCGGTGGCCACCCCTCCGCGCTGCTTGTCGGTGCTGACCTGCGCCTGTTCGTTCTGGCTGTTCAGGGTGGTGAACGTCGTCAGCAGCGCGCCGACTTCCGCCGCGCTGGGGAGGGCCATCGGCACATAGGCCGCGCCTTCGGCGGTCTTGCGGGCGGCTTCGCCGGCCACCACAGCTTCGCCGGCCTCGGCGATGGCCGCGTAGCTGGAGAGGTCGGGAATGCTGGTGGCGGTGATCTCGCGTCCGTAATAGCCGCGCGCGCCGGCGCTGAAAATTCCGCGCGCCACGCCCAGGTCCAGCACCTGATGGAAATGGCTGATGCCCATCGTCAGTTTGGCGGCGGCGTGCGATTCTGCGGAAACGATCGGTGCCTGGGCGGCCTCGGCCAGATCCACGGCGCTGACATCGCCGAGAAACCGGTTGAGGAGGCTGGTCGGCACGGTGTCGTCCAGTTGCGCCCACTGGTCGGCGCTGATGGCGCGGTCGGCGGCGTTGGGGGTGTTTTTCCATTCGTCCCGCGCGGCTTTGAGGGTGCGGATGACGGTGGGCGTGGTGTTTGGCAAACGACGACTTGGCATAACTTTTTTACTTTTTTTGTTTTATTTGACGGTTGTTTAGGACTGAAAATGAAATTTTGAGGTGATTTCGGCGTTTGGGGAGCAATTATAGCTAAAATGCTGATTATCTGCGGCTAGGGCGAGTCCGGTGTGACTGTTTGTCTCACTTCTGTCGGCCAGGATGCCACAAACCGTCCTGTCGGCGGCAGTCTGCCAAGCCAGACTGGTGTCATCCGTCCTGTTTGCAGTTGTCCGCTCAAGCGGAATGCTGCCTACCGTCCTGCCGGCAACGTCCGGCGCGGCCAGACTGGCACCGGCCGGCCGGCGGATGCCGGTCTGGGCGGTCGGAGTGCGGCCGGGGAAATGGCGGGAGCCGGCCGGGCGCAGGCGGGGGTGCGGCGGGGGTTTTGTCCGGCCAGGATATAAGCCGCCTTCCGCGCGGCAGTTCTCGTTTCGATGATAACTGCTTGCGCTTCTGAGGAAGCCAATTCGCCACATAATCCAGCCGGGTAAAACTTCCGGGGCGAGCAAACCACAAGGGACGAACTTTTGTCAACGAATTTGTTCAAATAAATTATTGCCGGCGGGGCCGCCCGCCGCCACGCAGGTTCGCCCGCGCGGCTGGTTTCATTTCCCAGGCGCGGTGCGGGCTGCCGGATGAAATTCCACGGATGGCGGCGATGCTTTTTCCGACAGCCCTGCCAGCGGCAGGATCCGGGCGGGAGACCCGCCAGCCCGTTGGCGGCAGGAAAAATATCCGCCTTGCGGGCATGTGCGAACCGCCTGTTGATGAGGCCATCCCCTAAATCGGGGATGTTATTAGCATCAAAATCTGAAAATATCACTGAATGATTGATTTTCGCCGCAAGTTACCAGTGCATGCTGATCACCATTCGTTTATATCTCTGCCCTGATTTCATCCCCCCGGCCCCATCCAGAAAAATGCCGCGGCTCGCGAGAATCGGTTATTGGATGTTTTCAGCACAACCCAAACCGGCGGCACAAAACAATTTTGACAGACGGAAACCGCATAAGTCATCGCAACCGCCGGCGAAACGGAGATGACTGGCTTCAAATTAAGCTAACAAGCATATGAGAATCTGCACGAGGTTGTTATTGGGACTTTTGGCAATGCAGTCTGGTGTTTTTTTATCAGCGGCAGAAAAAGTTGAATTCAACCGGGCCTTTGCGCCGCAGGACGGCCTGGTCAGCCAGTATGAGGAACCCGACCGCCGGGAAATCTGCTTGAACGGCCGCTGGCAGTTCCAAGGCGACGAAGACAAGACCGTTCCGGGCGGAACTTTGCCGCCGCTCGGCACCTGGGACACGGTGGCGATCAAGATTCCCTCCCCTTGGAACGTGAATTCTTTTTCCATGGACCTCGACGTGCAGGGCGGCGATTTCCGCGCCTATCCTTCTTATCCGAAAGAATGGGAAAAACTGACGGCAGCATGGATGGAGAAAAAGGTGAACGTGCCGGACGACTGGCACGACAGGCGAATGCTTCTGCATTTTGGCGCAGTCGCAGGCAGGCTGGTGGTTTATGTGAATGGAAAACGGGCTGGCGAGGGGTTCGACATATTCTTCGCTCAGGACTTTGACGTGACAGACCTGATCCATCCGGGTGCGGAGAATCAAATTCTCGTCAAAATCATCAGCCCAAAAGCTTTTGACCAGCCTGGCCGCTATGGACGGCGCGAATATCTGTCCGGTTCATTTTGGGGCACGCACATTGCCGGCATCTGGCAGGATGTTTTTTTGGTGGCAGAGCCTAAAGTGGCCGTCAGCGACATATTTGTGCAGCCCTTGGTGAATCAAGACGAATTGCGGGTTGCGGCGACGATTGCCAACCACAGTGCGACCTCGGCGAAGGTGACTTTGTCCGGCAGCGTCCGCGAATGGCTTAATCAAACCGGCAAGTCCGTCCTGGAAGCGCCCGAAGTAAAATGGAAGCTTGCCGACCCGCCCGCCCTGAAACTGAATGATGACCAGCAGATCACCCTGGCGCCCGGCGAATCACAGACGGCCATCCTGACCGTAAAGGTGGATGGCCGCCTGAAATTATGGAGTCCGGACACACCCAATCTTTACGGGATGCTGCTGACTTTGTCCGCAGACAGAAAGCCGGTTGACACCAAGTATCAACGGTTTGGCTGGCGGCAATTCACCTTGAACGGAAACCAGCTTTGTCTGAACAGCCGGCCGATTGTGTTGAAAGGCGATTCCTGGCACTTCATGGGCGTGCCGCAGATGACCCGTCGCTATGCGTATGGCTGGTTTCAACTGCTCAAAGATGCCGGGGCCAATGCCGTTCGTCTGCATGCGTCGGTGTATCCTTCGTTTTATCACGACATGGCGGACGAAATGGGCATCATGATATTGGATGAAAGCGCGATCTGGTTGAGCGATGGCGGACCCAAGGCCGACAGCGATTTGTTCTGGGGCAATTGCCGCGCCCATGTGGAAGAACTCGTTAAACGTGACCGCAATCATCCTTCCGTGTTCGGGTGGAGTATTTGCAATGAAATTCTGCCGGTGCTTCGCAATGTCTGGCATGCGCCGCAAAACATGGTGGATCACTGCCTCGACGAAATCGCCGCCTGGAAAAACATTTGCCTGACCAACGATCCCACGCGCGGCTGGATTTCCGGCGATGGTGAATGGGATGCCGGCGGACGTCTGCCGGTAATCAACATCCATTACGGAGGCGACGGCGATATGCAACGCGCGGCTGAATCCGGCAAGCCGTGGGCGGTGGGCGAAACCAGCATGGCTTATTATGGCACGCCCAAACAGGTTTCCCAGTTCAACGGGAACCGGGCTTACGAATCTGACCTTGGCCGCATGGAAGGACTCGCCTATGAATGTTACGGCCTGCTACGTAACCAGCAAAAATACCAGGCAAACTACCAGAGCGTCTTTAACATCGTCTGGTATGGGGTTCAACCATTGCCGCTGGGCAAACGTGATTTGACGCAAGCTCCATCACTGGCGGAAGGGATATTTTTCGGCAAATATCAGGAAGGCGTTACCGGGATGCAGCCCGAACGCCTCGGCCCGTATGTTTCCACATTGAATCCAGGCTACGATCCGGCGCTGCCGCTCTACCGGTCCTGGCCCATGTTTGATGCGGTCCGCGACGCCAATTTGAACGTCACGGATTCTCCCTGGTCGCATCACCCTAAATTGGTCAGACTCAATCAACCGGCCCCGTCAACCAATCAAATTAATGCTGCTGTCAGCTATCTGCCAGAGAATGGAAATAACCTCGCTCAAGCCTTGAACAAGGCTGGCATCAACCTGTCGGTTTATTCCGGCGACACCAAAACGGATTTTCTGTTGGTGGACGGTTCCAGCGTTCAAGATCCCACCACAACCTCTTCGTTAAAAGTTGCGGTGGACAAAGTGCTCGCTTTTGGCGGCACGGTTTGGGTATGGAATATCCAACCAAGCGGTGCGGCCGGCGTAAGCCGGTTGCTCGGACGGGAAGTATTGGCTCAACCACGAGTGGCCTCTTCCTTGATTGTGAAGCAGAATGCTCCCTTGATTGCCGGACTTGACAATGCCGGCCTTTATTTTTCCGAGAACGATGACTGGCGACTAATAAATTTCGGATTGAGCGGTGAATTCGTCACCGGAGCACAAGTTGTGCTGAAAATTTGTCCGGCAGATTGGCGCGAATGGAATTACAAGGGCGAACCAGTCAAAACCGCGTCGCTTTACCGCTCGGAAGCGGAAAACACTTCACCACGAGCGGCCATGGTCATCCGGCCAGCCGGGAAAGGCAAAGTCATTCTTTGCAACCTTGACCCTGAAATAACATCAACTAAGAAGTTGGGAATCATTCAAAGCCTTTTCCGCAACGCAGGCATCCAACCAAGCCAGATAATGGTTCATGGTGGATTCATCGATTTGAACGGACGCCTGATCCGCGCGCTGATCTGTGGCAGCTTTGCATTCGCGGACTCCAAGGAGGCATACAATGTTATCCCGCCAACCGGCGAGATCAAGGAAGAGGCTGCGTTAGACGGACGGAAATGGCAAACCCACGACGCGGACGGCAACGGAGTGTTTGATTTCAAGAATGGCTTGGTGACCGGACCGCAGGAAAATACCTTCGCCTATCTGGCCGTCTGGATTAAATCATCTAAACCGCTGGATGATCTCCTTTCCGAACCAGATCTACCCAGGCTTTCATTTATTTATGGTTGCGACGATGGCTGTCAAATATGGCTCAACGGGAAACTCCTGGCGAGCAACGAACGCACCGGACCGCTGGGAGCAGAGGATTTCAACCTCAATTATTTGCCGCTCAAGCTTGGCTGGAATCAGCTCGTGATCAAGGTTGTTCAGGTGGGTGGTGAATGGAAGTTTGCCGGCAAGTTCAGTTGCACGGACCTGAACTTTCTATCAAAACTTGAGTTAGAAACTAAAAGATCGGCGATGCAATAACCCGCCTTTTCTCTGAAAGATCATGCTCCGGATTGTCATCATGCAACCGCACGCGGACAAACCCCGCACTGTTCATTTCCGCCACGCGACCGGTTCACCACATCGCACTGCGAAGCTGTCCGTCACAATTTTTGCCGAATTAAATGGTGTCTGGTCAAAAACCCGACGGCCCGCTAATTTCATTGAAATTTGAGAATACTTCTATCCAACAATAGAGGTCAAGCTGACTAAATTATAAAGAAAAAAATGAAAAAACTCTTGGAAATACTAGTAACACTGTTTTCTGCCACCCTGCTGGCTGCCGCCGAAGCACAACCGGATGTTTATTCCGTGTTGGATTTTGGTGCCAAAGGCGATGGCAAAACGGACAACACGGCTGCCTTTCAAAAGGCATTGGACACCGCCAAGGAGGCTGGCGGCGGCGTGGTTTATGCACCGCGTGGCAACTATCTGTTTAACGGCCATCTTGATGTGCCGCAGGCCGTGACCTTAAAAGGAATTTGGGAATCCGTCCCCGCACACAATGGCCTGCGCGATTCGGGAGCCACAAAACCGACTGACAACGGCACAACGTTTTTGGTCATAGAAAATCAGGGGAATGAAGATGGGCCGGCGTTCATCACTCTGCACAACGACAGCACATTAAAAGGCGTTGTTATTTATTACCCGGAGCAAGATCCTGCGGCGGTGCCAAAGCCGTATCCTTGGGCGATCGCCATGCGCGGAAAAAATCCGGCCGTGCTGGGGGTTGAATTGCTGAATCCTTACAATGGCATTGACGCTTCGCGCAACGAACGCCACCTGATCCGGGACGTGCAGGGCCAGCCCTTGCGACGCGGCATTTATGTTGATGCCATCTATGATATTGGCCGCATTGAGGATGTTCATTTCAACCCTTGGTGGAGCAATCAACCGCAGTTGTTCCACTGGCAGCAGGAACACGGCGAGGCCTTTGTTTTCGGTCGCAGCGACTGGGAGTATGTCTTTAACACATTCTGCTTTGGCTACAATCTGGGTTATAAGTTTACCAAGACCAAGACCGGCATGTGCAACGGCAATTTTCTGGGCATCGGCGCCGATGATTGTTACACGGCTGTGATGGTCGAAGATTCGGCGGTTTTTGGACTGCTTATTTCCAATGGCGAATTTACTTCTTTCCATGGTCCGGATCCAACCATGGTGCGTGTAGAGAAGGAGAATTCCGGCAGCGTGCGCTTTGTGAACTGTTCGTTTTGGGGGCCGTGCAACCAGATTGCAAAAATTGCGGGGCCTGGCACGGTGGGATTCAGCGATTGCACGTTTGTGCAATGGGACCGGAACCAGGAAGGCCGGTGCGCCATTCAAGCCGGCGGCGGATCATTGCTGGTTCGGGGTTGCGAATTTCAAGAAGACAAGCCGCAGATTGAGTTAGGCGAGGCCGTTCGCCACGCCGTGATTTCCGGAAACATCATTACCGGCAAAGCCCGTGTCATAAACCATGGCAAGCTCAACGTGAACCTTGGTAATAATGCGAGCGACTAACGACCAATTTCAAAACCTGTGGATTATGAGCCGGAACATTTGGCCCGCAAAGACGGCAGGCGGGCGACGCTGATGGCTGACGTTGTCAGTTGAAACAACGGCAGGCGATTTGCCCGACTGGTTTTTCCAGCACCTGCACCAGTTCTTCGCCGTCGCACAAAACAATGAAATTGCGAACGCCGCCCTCGAAATCCGCGTAGGCTTTCCAGGCGACCTCCATTCCCATGCCGCCTTTGGGCGTTGTTTCCACATCGCAAGGTGGAGGCGGCGGAGTTGTGTCGCTCACCGTGCCGGTTTTAACATATTCCATCCACGCTTTGGCCGCAGTTTCATTGGGCAGCCTGCCAGCACATCTGGGGGTTCATTTGTGTTCAAGTATTTGTTTCGGCCAGCGCCAGATCTTCTGCTGCAAGCAAGGATGCATGCATGGATGGGCCATCGGTGGACTCACGCAGTTGGTCGAGGATTGCGGTTTTCTGGGCCATGAGGCAGATCCGTGCCAGGGTGTGCAAATGCAACCGGTCGTCCTTGCAACAAATCAGAAAGAACAGGTTGGTCGGTTTGGCGTCGGGCGCGCCGAAATGGATTTTCTGAACCGTGCGACCGACGACGATGAACGAAGTTTCAAACAGGTAAGGGTCTGGAACACGGGGATGAGGGACCGCAAAGCCGCCGGGCATGCCGGTAGAACACAGGGCTTCACGCGCTTCCAGACTGGCCATCAGGTCATGAGCGTTGCTCAGATTCCCGGTGGTCGCCGCCAACGCCACCAACTCATGCAAAACGGAAGACTTGGTTTTGGCCGATAGTGCCGGGGCGATGAAGCCGGGCTGGATCATGTCCGGCAGGAGGGTTTGGCGGGGCAGGATTTCGCGGATGTCATGGGTGGATTTCCGGTGATATTCCATCAACCGCTGGTCGGGCAGGCGCAGGAGGCTTTGCGATGCCCAAAGGTCAATTTCATCCTTGGAAAAGACGACCCGGCGGCCGCGCTTCTCGTGCGGCATCTCGTTGCGTTTGACGCGTTGCAAGATGTCATCCGGGGTCAAATGCAAATACTCTGCAACCGCGTCAAGATTGAGAATTTGATATGCCATATAGTTTGCTTTCCGCAGCCTCGTTGTCATGAGGCGAACATTTGCAAAACGCCTTTCTAATTTTGGGGCAGGAACTTGTTTGCGAAGCTCAACAGGCGCTTGCCGGATATTCTGAAACGCAAAAAATTCCGTTGAAAACCAACGGTCCTTTGGTGATGGTAGTAGGTGATTTCCGAACGGACATCCCTCACGCTGGTGCAGCCTGCCACCGCCCGGATGATTTCCAAGTCACGCTGGAAATAGGACCGGTTCAAATGCCATCGCAACACACCCAACAACCAATAATAGCTGGGAAGACATGCCAGCAACACTTTTTTTTCAAAGGCTTCTGTGGAGATTCCCAGCCTGCCACAACACACCTCCCGAAATGTTTTTACATCTGCAGCCATGAATTGGATTTTAACCGGCTTTAGTGGCAGGTCAATAAAATCACGAACAGTTTGATGGCCGGAAGTTTGAGAATGCAGTCAAGCCGGCACAGGATGATCAGCGGTGCTGGTGCCGGTTCATCGAAAAGGAACACGCGGACTTGTTTGCCTTGTGTCGCGGCACCGCCGCCAGCTCTGGCGTTTTCTGCCAAAGACGGCCCCGACCACCCAGTCCGACATTTGTTTTAGCGGCACCAGCCCCCGCGCCAGCCGCCCCAGCCAAAGGAAAATGACACCGGCGGAAACCAAGCATAGGCGGGATAATAATAAGGCTGGTAATAATAGTAAGTCGAGGCCGGCACGGTTTGCACATACGTTACCGTCGGAACAACTGTGGCCGAAGAAACAGGTTCCGCGCTGGCGGGCGTTCCCCGGAGCAAAGCCGCGCCCTTCACTGGCGTTGAGGAGCCCGGTGAAACGGATTCCGTGCCCGTGGCGGCAGCCAACGGCGGCGGTGCAGGCATGGCCGTCATGACGGCGGCCGCTGCCGGTCTGGGCTGGTTCAACATCGCCGTGAGAACGGCGTCAGAAATTCCTTGCTGCCGCAAATATATGATCTGATCCGCGTTCAAACCATAGCGGTTCCCGGAATTTTTAATGTAGGCGATGATCGTGTCATCGCTGACTTTCGCCTGCGCGAGTTGCAGGATTTGCGGGACGCCAGAAGCCAACTGCGGCACAGGTGCGCTCACCGCCGGTTGCGCCATATTTGCCGCGGTTGAACCCTGAGCCAGTGCTGATGCCCCCGATAAAACCAGTCCTGTGACGGCCATGACCGCCACCATGTTTCTCAAATGATTTGTTTTCATAAATCACCTCACAATTTTTTTAACACCGCGCGCGCGGGCGAGTTGCTTTTACATTCAAGACGGAGCAAAACAGTCATTTGTCCTTATCATTTGAACCGTCCCGATAAATTGAAGAAATGAGCAGAATCTCCACGATCAAAAACAACAGGATGAGAAAAAGAACAGCTACCACTGCATGCGAGTGCGGCGCAATATGGGCTAGTATTCTTTGTGCTGTCATTATTTTTGCCTTTCACATGTCTATACGGGGATACTTGCACAATTTTGCATAAAAAATACATGAGGAGAAAATCTGAAAAACCTTCGAAAAACGTGATTGGCGCGGAACAGCCCCGCCGCCAGCGTGAAAAGGGTCGGTGAGTGCAAGGGCAGCGGCCTAGTGGCAATCTTTGGGTCAAGTTTGAAGGCGCACAGCAGCGAAGGAACCTTAACAGGCTGCTGAAAAACTAAAGTTTGCTGTTTTTTGCTTATGCAAGTTATTGATTATCAAGACGCGATTTTAGGCGATTCCAAATTACATAGGCTTTTTCCACATCCTATTAAGGCCGAAGATTCCGACCTCGCGCCGAAAGGTGCTGGCCGACAGATCGCGCGCAGACCGTGCCACTGCCAATGGCCGCAACAGCCACGGAGACCAGAACCGGAACACCCCCGGTGACGAAGCCTCCCGTCCCAAAATAGGTGACATTCATGCCTGGCACTTCAATCTTCTGGGAAAGGCGGTGGTTTGCCTCCGTCGCCAACTGCTCCCGCCCGTTCGCCAGGTTCGAACGGGCGTTCCTGTTCAGCCATGAATTCACGCTCCGCTTGAAGCCAGTCGTCCAATTCCTGACCTGGACCGCCGCCTCGTGCCTTGTGAATTTCATAGGCGCGTTGCCGGATTTGCCGGGCGTAGGAGATTGTAACTTTTGCTTTGAGAGTGTGGCTGTCTTACTCGCTTGAAACGGGCTGTCATCTTGTGCTGGCTCGTGTTTTCCAGCTCTTATCTTGTTTTTCACAACAGTCTTTTTCTACTGCCGTTTTCGTTTGCCGGGCTTCTCTAGAACACTTATGGGAATTTTTGAGAAGTGCGAGGCACCTTTGCTACGGAGAATGAAAAGAGAGCTTGACCCAGAGCAGGTAACCGGCAACCGCGCTGACCATGATGATAATAGCAATGAACAGCCAAATAATTTCTGCTCCCCAGTCCCAGTTTGACGGTTTCACCTCATGTCCCGGTTCCACCTTCAACTTCTCGCCTGTATCTCCAGCCCGTTGACTTTCCTGAACAAAATCAATCAGGGGTTCCTTAAGGCAGCCCTTAATCACAGATTTTTCAGGCGACTTGCCGTTTTCACTTTGATTTTGGCTTGTCATGGTGCCTCGCTTTCTTAGAAACTTTTTAATTTTTTGTGCCAGCATGTCGAAGGAGATGACTTTTCCGCTTTCCAGCCACCGCCCAATACAGAATAGAGATTCACCTGGTTGGAAAACTTTGACAGGCGCAGATAGATTAGTCCCTGCTGCGCCGCGTAGAGAGCGCGTTGCGCATCAAGAACGGTCAGGTAACTGTCAATCCCTTTGTCATAACGGGAAACGGACAGGCGATAGGTTTCCGTCGCCGCGTTGACTTCGGATTGCTGCGCCGACACCCGCTGGTCCACCATGCCGTGAACGGCCAGGGCGTCAGCCACTTCCCGGAACGCCCTCTGAATCGCCTTTTCGTATTGGGCCACGGCGATTTCTTGTTGCGCTTTAGCGGCCCGGTGGGCGGACCACGTGCGGGCATCGAAAATTGGCATCACAATCTGCGGCGCATAGCTCCAGGCACCTTGGCCGGCTTTGAAGAGTCCTGATAGATCACTGCTGGCGGTGCCAATGGCGGCGGTCAGCGAAATGCGGGGAAAGAACGCCGCCCGGGCGGCACCGATGTCGGCATTGGCCGCCTTGAGCTGGTTCTCGGCTTGCAGCACATCCGGCCGTCGCAGGAGCACTTCAGAGGACAAACCGGCACTAATCTCCTGGGGAGGAACCATGCTCCCCAATTCTGCCGGTAACAGTTCGCCGGGCACAGGCAAGCCCATGAGCAGATTCAGGGCATTTTCATCCTGCGCCACCAGCTGGGTATAACTGGCGACATCGCCTCTGGAAGCATCCACCTGCATTTGTGCCTGATAAAGATTCAATTCCGGCACCAGCCCAAGGTCATAGCGCCGTTTAATCATTTCGTAAGTGCTCCGCTGAGACGTCAGCGTGGCCTCCGCCAATTTAAGATTTTCCCGATCCGCCGCCAGCGTCAGATAGGCGTTGGCAACCGAGGAGACCAATAGGATTTGTGTGCTGCGTCGGGCCTGCTCGGTGGCCAGATATTCTTCCAAGGCTTGGTTCTTGAGGCTGCGGATGCGGCCGAAGAAGTCAATCTCCCACGCAGCCGCCCCGAGATTGACTTCATATTGGCTGGAGGTCAACGGTGCGCCGAAGGACAGATCCTCTGGCAGCCGCTGACGCGTGCCGCTGCCGGTGGCATTGATCGTGGGCAACAGTTCGGCTCTTTGAATGCCATACTGCGCCCGGGTCAGTTCCACATTCAAAGCGGCAATCCGCAGATCGAGGTTATTAGTCAAGGCTGTTACAATGACCCGTTGCAACTTCTCGTCGGTGAAGAACTCCCGCCAGCCCAGGTCCTGAGCTTGCAGAGAATTTGTAGTCAGGCGGGGATTTTCGTAAGCCGAACCAGCCGGCCAAGTGGCAGGGATTGGTGCAGTCGGCCGGGTATATTTCGGAGCCATCGTGCAGCCAGAGCCGGTGACGATTCCTATCAGCAAAAGAAATAGGTTCTTGTTCATTTTATTGATTCCCGGATGGAGTGGTCTTGTCACTCTTGACCGCTGGCTGCGGTTTTCGTTTGCCAAAGGTTTTCTGGATCAACACAAAGAAGAGTGGTGCAAACAGCGTGACCAGGAAGGTCGAAGTCACCACCCCGCCCACCACGGCGGTGCCGATGGCCCGCTGCGCGCCGGAACCCGCCCCGCTTGCAACCGCCATCGGCAGGACGCCGAAGCCAAAGGCCAGCGAGGTCATGAGGATCGGACGCAGCCGCAGTTTCGCGCCTTCCAGAGTGGCCACAGTCAGTTCCATTCCTTCTTCCACGCGGGCCTTGGCAAACTGGACAATCAGGATGGCGTTCTTGGTGGCAAGCCCAAGTGTGGTCAACAGCCCGATCTGGAAATAAATGTCATTAGGCAATCCCCGGAGCGACGTGCCGATCACTCCGCCAATGACGCCCAAAGGCAAAACCAGCAGGATCGCAATGGGAATGGGCCAGCTTTCGTAAAGGGCGGCTAGGCACAGAAAAATCACAAGGATGGAGAAAATGTAAAGGGGCGCGGCTTGCGAGCCGGCCTGCCGCTCCTGGTAGGAAAGCCCGTTCCAGTCGAAACCAACGCCCTGCGGCAGCTTCTTGACGAAGTTTTCCATGTCTTGCATGGCCTCGCCGGAACTTCTCCCCAGTGCCGGCTCGCCCAAAATGTTGATGGATGAAAAGCCGTTGAAACGCTCCAGCCTCGGAGAACCGGAAATCCAGTGGCCGGACGCAAAGGAGGAAAAGGGAACCATTTTGGCCCCGTTGTTGCGCACATATAGTTTATCAAGATCCTTGGGCAGCATCCGGTAGGGGGCGTCGGCCTGGGCATAGACCCGCTTCACGCGGCCGCCTTGAATAAAGTCGTTGACATACTCGCTGCCGAAGGCTGCCGAGATCGTGTTGTGGATTGAGGTGATGGGCACGCCCAACGCGCCGGCCTTCTCCCAGTCCACGTCAATCCGGTATTCGGGCACGTCTTCAAAACCATTTGGCCGGACTTTGGTCAATACCGGGTCCTGAGCCGCCAGGCCAAGCAGCTGATTGCGGGCAGCCATCAGTTGGGCGTGACCCAAACCGCCGCGGTCCAGCAACTGAAAATCAAAACCCTTCGCCTGGCCCAATTCAACGACGGCCGGCGGCGCAAAGGCAAACACCATGGCGTTGCGAAACTGGGAAAACTCTTTCATGGCTCTTCCCGCCACGGCATCCACCTTCAAGTTCGGACGCTCGCGGAGTTTCCAGTCTTTCATTTTGACAAACGCCAGCCCCGCGTTCTGTCCCCGTCCGGACAGGTTGGCGCCGGAAATTGTCATGCAGTTTTCCACCGCATCCTTTTCGTGATTCAGAAAATAGTCCCGCACTTCATCCATGACTTTTTTTGTCTGCTCCATCGTCGAATTCGCCGGCAGCAGGGCTTGCACCAGCAAAATGCCTTGATCCTCGTCAGGAAGATACCCCGTGGGCATCCGCTTAAACAGAAAACCCAACGCCACCACGATTAGAAGGAAGATCACCACGTAACGGATCTTGCGGGAAAGAGACCGGCCCACCAGTTGCAGATAGCGATCTCTGGACCGGAAGAAAAGGCGGTCAAACCACTGGAAAAATGGTTGTAGGAACCGGATCGCCCCTTCGGCCGGTTCATGTCCCTTGGGCACCGGTTTGAGAATTGAAGCACACAATACCGGCGTCAAGATCAAGGCCACCACCACTGAAAGGAGCATCGAAGTGATAACGGTCACGGAAAACTGACGATAAATGACCCCCGTGGAACCGCTGAAAAATGCCATGGGACCAAAGACCGCCGAGAGCACCAAACCAATGCCGATCAATGCGGGAGTAATTTGATCCATGGACTTGCGCGTGGCTTCTAATGGCGAAAGCCCTTCCTCACTCATGATCCGTTCGACATTTTCCACCACCACGATGGCGTCGTCCACCAGCAGGCCGATGGCCAGCACCATGGCGAACATGGTCAGCATGTTGATGGAAAAGCCGAAAAGCCCCAGCACCGCGAAAGTTCCCAGGAGCACCACGGGCACGGCGATGGTCGGAATCAAGGTGGCCCGCATGGTTCCCATGAACAGATACATCACTAGGAAGACCAGCAGGATCGCTTCGAAAAGAGTCTTGACCACCTCGCCAATGGCCACCCGGATGAAGGGAGTGGTGTCGTAGGGATAAACGGCCTTCATGCCGGGGGGAAAAAATTGGCTCATCTCATTCACCTTGGCCTTGATGGAATCAGCCGTGGCCAGGGCATTGGCGCCGGCGGCCTGTCGGATGGCCATGGCAGCGGAGGGCTTGCCATTGAAAAAACCTTCGATGCTGTAATCTTCCGTCCCGAGTTCCGTCCGCCCCACATCCTTTACCCGCACAACGGACCCGTCCGGGTTGGTGCGGATGGGGATGGCGGCAAACTCGTCAGGCGTCTTGAGCAGACTCTGGACAATGATGGAGGCATTCAAGCGCTGGCCTTTTTCCGCCGGTGCTCCGCCGAACTGTCCGGCGGACACTTCCACGTTGTAGGCCTGAAGCGCCGTGGTCACATCCTGAATTGTCATGTTATATTCGGTCAGCTTGTCGGGGTTCAGCCAGATGCGCATCGAATACTGGCTGCCAAATTCGGCCACTTCACCCACCCCGGGCACCCGCGAGATCACCTTTTCCAAGGTGGACTGGGCATAGTCCCGCAGGTCATTGCCATCCATGCTCCCGTCTTCCGAAATCAGGCCCAGAACCAATAGATAGTTTTTGGTGGACTTGCTGACTTGGACACCCTGCTGCTGCACCACCGCCGGCAGGCTTGCCATGGCGAGTTGCAGTTTGTTCTGCACCTGGGACCAGGCCATGTCCGGATCGGTGCCGGCGGCAAACGTCAGTTCAATGCGGGAATTGCCATCCGAATCGCTGGTGGCGGACAAATACAGCATCGAATCGAAGCCCGTCATTTTTTGCTCGATGATTTGTGTCACGCTATCTTCAACCGTTTCCGCCGAAGCTCCCGGATAAAAAGCGGTGATGGCGATGGAAGGAGGAGCGATGGGCGGGTATTGTGAAACTGACAGGGTGTGGATCGCCAGCCCGCCCGCCACCATCAGAATGATGGCGATGACCCAGGCAAAGACCGGACGCTTCAGAAAGAATCTCGATAACATGGCGCGCCTTGGTTATTTCGATGTTGAGGCCGGCTGGGCCGTGTTTCCTGGTTTTGCCTCCGCTTTCCGCCCGTCATCAAAGGGAACCTCTTTCACCGGAATGCCGGGTTTGACATTTTGCATCCCCTCGACAATCACCCGTTCGCCGGGCACAAAACCTGAAGTGATGAGCCATTGGTCCCCAATGGCCCGGTCAAGCACGAGCAGCCGCTGCTCAACTTTGCCTGCGGCGTTCACGATCAAGGCCGATGGATTACCCTTTGGATCGTGTGAAACCGCTTGCTGGGGAATCAGTATGGCCTGGTCATTGACACCTTCTTTTACCTCCGCCCGGACGAACATGCCCGGCAGAAGAACCCCGTTGGGATTCGGGAAGACCATCCGCAAAATTACCGAGCCTGTGGTCGGATCCACCGAGATGTCCCGGAACTGAAGCGTCCCTTCCAAAGGATACCTCGTGCCGTCTTCCAAGAGGAGCTGCACCGTGTTCTGGTTCGTCCCATCGTGGGAGAGCCGGCCATCCGCCAGCCGCCGCTGCAATTGCAACAGTTCCGCAGTGGATTGGGGAATGTCCACATAAATGGGATCCAGTTGCTGAATCGTCGCCAGCGCCACAGGTTGATACGCTGTCACGATCGCGCCTTCGGTCACGGCGGACGTTCCGATACGACCGGAAATTGGCGAGACAATATGGGTGTAATTAAGATTGATGCGGGCCGTCTCTACTAGGGCCGTGTAATATTGAACGTCGGCTTCGGCCTGTTTAAGGGCGGAATCCGCATCATCGAAGTCCTGCCGACTGACCGATTTGTCGGCCAGCGCTTCCTTGTAGCGATTGGCACGCGACTGGATGGCTGGCAAATTGGCTTCCGCCTTGCCAAGAGCGGCCCGGGCATTGTCAAGCGCCGCTTGAAAGGGTGCGGGATCAATTTGATAGAGTTCCTGGCCGGTCTGGACATCGGAACCTTCCGTGAACAGGCGTTTCTGAATGAGGCCGTTGACCTGTGGCCGGATTTCCGCGATGCGGTAGGGAGAAGTGCGTCCGGGCAATTCCGTGGTCAGCAAGACCTGCTGCCGGGCCACCGTCACTGTCGCCACCGCCGGCGCGGGTGGCGGCGGAGCCTGGGTCTGACGATTGCAGGCGGTTAGCGCCAGCCCGCACGACAACAGTGCCAGAGCCGTTTCATATTTATAAATGAAATTGAAAAATGATTGGATATTAAGTTGCATCACTGTTTTTCGGTTAATGACCAAGAGTTGGTTGATTGATTTCATAGTCTGGTTCAGGAGAGCATCTAACTGACGGCGATAAGTGAAACCGGTTCGTTGCGCTCGTTGCGCGTCTCCCCAGTGGCACTCGGATCAAGCATCGGCTTGCCATCCACGAGAAACAGATATTGATGATAACCATGAGAAAGTTCCAAGCTGGCCGTCCAGCAGCCATCCGGCATCTGGTGCATGGGGCATGCTCCGGGTTGCCACCGATTAAAGTCTCCAATGAGGGCGACTTTCGCCGCGTCTGGTGTCTGGCAGAAAAAATCAACTTGATGGTGGTTTTGCCTTGCCGAGTAATGCTGAAAAGGCGCGGCCGGGCTGGAGGTCTTATTGGTCGTGGTGGGCATGATTTTCATTTTTTCCATTTGCGCTGGGAGTGATGGATTTGGAAACGCCGCCGTGGAAACCGGCTGTAATTTGGCAAGAATCGCTTCCTTGCTGGCGGTCCCAACAACCTTGGCGTGGACGGTTCCATTAACGAAATAGAGCAGTGTTGGAATGGATTGAATCGCATACCACAGGCTGAGATCAGGATTGTCATCGGCATTGACCCTGGCAACTTTCGCGATTCCGGCGCACGCGGCCGCAACCTCGTTCAACACCGAATTGAGGATATGGCAGGGATGACTCCATGGCGCGCAGAATGCGACCAGCACTGGCTGCTTTGACTTCAGAACTGCCGACTCGAAGTTCGCTTCGCCAATTTCAACAATCTGTGTTTTGTTTGCGTTCATGTTTTCGACTCCATAACAAGCTTCATCACTCCTTTAACAGTTCTCATGCCAGCTTGTTTTATTATTCACAACCGATTGATTATAATAGTGTAACGCAAAACGCGCCTCTGCTTTTGGTGGGACGAAATATGGAACGTCCGAATTCTCGTCCGGATTCAGTTTCGAGAATCATTCGGATTTTGACGTCCGGATGGTGTCGCTGAATTAATTGGTATGAAAATTGACAAACAAAACGTGGACAATTGAACGGCTGATTGAAAAAACGATGAAATCAACAAACTAGACACAACGACCGAGAGTCCACGGATCGCTTTTCTCCACTTGTCTTTTACCTTCTTAAATTTTACTGCTTCCATTCTCATATTAGCCGCAATAGTATGACGATGATGTTGACAACCAAATGCAGTCAAAAAGTAGAATAATATCAACAGCTTGTTTTCTGCTGTTTTTAGTGGTTGAAATTTAGTTGCATCCGTAGCTCAATTGGACAGAGCATTTGACTTCGGATCAAAATGTTGCAGGTTCAACTCCTGCCGGATGCACCAATCCCTTTGAGCCGGTTTGGTAACTGTCTAACCGGGCGGGAATGTGAATTGAATCAAGAATAAGTCAGTTGGATGCGTCAAAGTGACTGACATCTGAACCATTTCAGGATTCCGGCCTGAAACGAAATTTGGGCGACTTTATGCTTTTATAGTTTTATGTGAAGTTGAACCATGAACCTGACGAGGTGACCCATGCGATTGTTTGAAGCCATCATTGACGCGAATCACCGGGCGGTGGCCGGTGACGCGAACGCCGGACTGCATCCGGCGGAGTTCGCCGAGGAGCTGCCGGTCATCGCGCTGACGTGCATTGACCCGCGACTGAACGTTTTTTTTCCGAACGCGCTGGCGCTGCCCGCCGAGGAGTTCATCTGGCTGCGCAACGCGGGCAACATCATCACCGGCCCGTTGAGCAGCACCATGCGCTCGCTTGCGCTGGCGTGCGCGGTCAAGGGCGGACGCGAGATCGCCATCATCGGCCACTCGGACTGCCAGGTCTGCAAGACAACGACGACGGTGCTCCTCGACAAACTCAAGGAGCTGGGCGTGGACCGCAGCCGCTTGCCGGAAAACATCAACGAATTTTTCGGGACGTTCGGCAGCGAACGGCAGAATGTCATCAAGGCCTGCGACCTCGTCCGGCACAGTCCGCTCATCGGGCCGACAATTCCCGTGCATGGTTTGCTGCTGGATGTCGGCACCGGAAAGCTGGACTGGATCGTGAACGGCTATGACATGTTGCAGACGCTGGCACCGCCGGAACTGCCGGGCAACGGAGCGCCGCCGAAATTTGGCGGCGCGCTGGAATCGCTCGGCGCGTTCAAGGAATTTGCGATGGGTGAGATGAAGTTTCCGGATATGAAAATCGGCGAAGTGGCCACGAATGTGGAAGACCGTTTGTCCCAGGAAGCCGGCAAGATTGGAGCCAGGGGGGAATTGCCGAACGTCGCGCCGGTGGCCGGCCCGGTGGAGCCGGTGGCAAAACAGGTGGCGGCGTTTGCAGAAAAGAACTGGCCGAAACCGCCGATCCGGATGCCGGCACCGCCTTTGCCGCCTGGAACGAAAGCACCGCTGCCGCCACTGATCCGTCCGCGGGCGGATTTGCGCCGCAGGTAGGTTTGAGGTTTGTTTTTGGGCTGGTGGAAATCCGACCCAACCGCCACTGCCTTTAACAGGCTTGACAGATCATTTGCTCCGGCTGCCGGGTCATTTTATTCATTGGCATTGAGCCATTGGGGCATTTTTGAAGAGTTTAATGGGATTATGTCGTTGACAAACAATCCGAGTTTTATCCGCAGATGACGCGGATTTTCGCCGATAAAAGCCAGAAAATCTGCGTGCCTCGGCGGAATCTGCGGAGGCAAATGCCGTTTTGTTT